>Ga0315536_1000014_pt1 | contig 65639 bp, 56 predicted proteins | sample SalMarSW160230MG_FD_203093 | JGI IMG/M metagenome (GOLD analysis project Ga0315536, IMG submission 203093) | Salt marsh sediment microbial communities from the Plum Island Ecosystem LTER, Massachusetts, United States - Salt Marsh Sediment SW1602-30 ...
AACAAGAAGATATTGAACCAATAGATGAAGGTAAGATTGAAGTCGTAAGAGATTATGATTTTGAGGGGGGTCAAGTTCACATGAAAGTAGCAATTCGCAATAAAAGTAACATGGCGATTAACAATGTTAAAGTAATATTAGACGCTCCTTCTAGCTTCAAAATGAAACAACCTCTATTTAGCATTCCTGTTATAGAAAGTAAGTCAAGTAGAGGTGTTGATTTTTATCTAGAACCTAAAACATGTGGATCCTCAAACGTTGGGGGTACTGTAATATATAAAGATGCGACTGGTAAAAAACATACTATTAATATTAAAAAAAAAGAAGTTCAAATCAAATGTCCATTAGTTTGCACGAATTTATCTAACATTGAAGATTGTCAGGTAGCAATACAAACACTTCCAAATGATGCTCGTGCGTTTTTAATCGCCGATCTAGATCCTCGATTAACTTTTAGAGCTGCGATAAGAACTTTAAAACATTTTGAAACTAGCACAGTAACCTCTCATGAGGGTAATGATACTGCTGGTAAATACGAGGCTGAAGCATGGTTCTGTGCAGAGGCTAAAATAACAGGTGGCCGAATTATTACACGCGTCTACGTTTCAGAAAGTAGTCAATCTCTTGAAGTCCGTGTATGGTGTGGAAATGCTGGACAATTAACAGGATTTTTAGCGAGAATAATTGAACTCCTGTTTGAAGAGATTAACATAATCAGAAAAATCAAAAGTGAAGAGAGAGAGAAGACAATTGATGTTATGGCAATAACTCAAAATTTAGCAGAAATAAGTGATTATTGTATGTTACGTTGGAAAGCACAGAATATAAGAAATAAATTACACGACACTTTCGTCCGTTTACGTAAATTATTAGGAGACAACGAGGCAATTCTTGGTAGAATTGAATTTTGGCTTACTCAGTTAAATAAGTATGGAAAAGATGATAAAATCAGCGATGATGACGCAGATCGATTAGTACAAGATGTGGAGAAATTCAGAGGGGTCATCGCTCGGTCAATAAAATTATAAAAATAACCAGTTTTTTTATAATTAATAGGTATAAATATATAGTAAGTCTAATATTATTAAACTAATAGTTAAAAAACGGTTTATCATGCCAATAGTATCGTTTTCTATAAATGAAAATCTCCGAGAGTTTATTAATAAGTTGGTCTCACGAAATCAATATGAGAATAAATCAAAGTTGATAAGAGACGCCCTTTTGAGATTAATGTCAAGCATGGATGTAGCAAGCATTGAATCCTTTAGTAATTTAGCCCCATTGGGTAAATCGATTATTGGGAATCTCATTATTGTAATGCCACATGATTCAATAAAAAAAATGAATAAGATAGAAATAGAATTTCAAGAGTATATTATAAGCAAAAATCAACATTTTCAAGGAGATAACGCGATAATTTTCATGATAATCGAGACGAGTATAGAAATATTTCAAAGATTTGTTGTGGAAATAAATGGAATTGAGGAAATCTCTAATTTTCGATACATGATTATGAACTAATTTTCATTATCTCGTTTCTTATTTAAAAACGAAGTCAACTTTAAAATAAGTGTTACTTTTTATCATATATTTAAGTGTATCAAACTTGAATATTGGAAATGAAACATGGCTGTAGATCAAACATATATTAAAGATGTCCCTCAAGATGTATATCGTAAATTGCAGCAGCATCTTGATACTTTACCTATTGGATATCCACCAACCGAATCGGGAACCGATTTAAAAATTTTGAAATTTATATTCTCACCTGAAGAAGCACTAATTGGAATTAACTTGAGATTGATTCCTGAGCCATTAAAGACGATTCATAGGCGAATGAAAAAATATGGTATAACTCTAGAGCAACTTGAGAATGCTTTGAAAAATATGTACAAAAATGGAGCAATTAATGTTAAGAAAGTTGAAGGCGAAAAAGGAGAAGAGATTTATTATCAAAATGCTTTCTTAGCTGTTGGTATGTATGAATATCAATTGCATCGCATGGATGCGGAGTTTTATGAGACATTTGAGCAATATATGGATGAAGTATTTAGAGATGAGGTGGCGAGTACAAAAATCAATCAATTACGGACTATTCCCGTGGAACAAAGCATAACTCCAGAACATAATGTTGCAACTTTTGATGAATTAAAGAATCTCATTGAAAATGCAGAGAGAATAGCTGTACAAGATTGTGTATGTCGACAAGGGAAAGACCTCATAGGAAAACCTTGTAAACAATCAGATTTGAGAGAGGTATGCTTTGTGTTAGATAGTTCTGTTCAACATATTTTAGATAACGAAAAGGGGCGGGAGATAACAAAACAAGAAGCATATGATATTTTCGAGAAAGTACAACAAGCTGGATTGATTATTCAACCTGGAAATGCCATTAAACCAAATTTTATTTGTTGTTGTTGCGGTGATTGTTGCGATATGATAACGAACATAAAAAAATTAGATAGACCCGCTGATATGATGCATAGCAATTTTTATGCGGAAGTTGATGGGGAATCTTGTATCGGTTGTGGTACTTGTGAACAACGTTGCCAACTCGACGCTATTTCATTAGAAGATGGTGGTGCTATAGTGAGTAAAGAATTATGCATAGGTTGCGGTAATTGTACAACTACTTGTCCTGAAGGAGCTATAACGTTAAAAAGAAAGGAGAAAGAATTTATTCCAGTAAATTCAAGTACAGAGCTCTATTTAAAAATCATGCATAAAAAAGCCGAACTGCGCCGAAAAGAGAAAGGATTGGAATAATTTAAAATATAAAAACAAGAAGTTATGTGATTTTATGGGGAAGAATAAGTATGGTAAAGAAATTCAAAAAAAGAGCACCAGTTCAAGTAATCAAGGAGGTTCTCCAATTAAAGGGGGAAAAATAATAGCAAGTCATATTTTAGTTGATAAATTTACTAAAGCTCAGGATCTCTATGAAGAAATTTTAGCAGGGGATAAGCTTGAAGACTTAGCAAGAAAATTTTCAACTTGTCCTAGTAAGAAACGAGGAGGTAATTTAGGAGAGTTTACTAAAAATGACATGGTTCCAGAATTTTGGAATGCCTGTAAAGACCTAAAAATTGGAGGAATTTCAAAACCTGTTAAAACCAAATATGGATACCATATTATTAAAAGAACTGGATAGATCTTTTAAAGGATGGTTAAGTAGCCCGGCACGGAGTTTCGATTGAATAAGAAATGTCCAATTTTCGAACCGTGGTCTCAGGATCTCCCTAAACCTCAGAATATGAGGGTTTTCAGAGTCCCAAATGCTTGACCGCTACACTACCGGGCTGAAAAATATTGATTGAATTTTTTTTAGACTATCATACCAATTGAAAGAATATCTAAAAATCATCCTTCTTTAGTACATTCTATAAGAGAGATGTATGACATTAAAATTTTTTTCTATAAATGGGAAATTTTGACGAAAAATTTAGGATAGATTTTTATGCTAAAATGATTTTATAATTTATTGGATTACACAACAATATTCTTGGAGGATATTCCTAATTTTTAAAAAATATTTTCTACTAACCCTATTTTAGGGTTAAACCCCGTGACTGAAAACCCCGTATTAAAAATTGTATCCTCCTAGTGTAATCCTTTACAATTAATTTATTATTTTTTTGCTAGATTTACTAAATTATAAGTCTAATTTAGAATGAGAAATTGCTCCTAGTGGTTTAGTTTAAGTTAATTTAAAAATAATAGATAATAGTGGTGATCAATATTATGCAAACCTTTAAATAAAAAATTAGCATAAGATCAAAAATAGTTTAAATAATTTTGAAAAAAAAGAGTTAAATTAAAATGCAGAAAAAAACTGTAATGATAATCACCTTGCTTTTAGCTGGTGGTCTAATCCCATCTGGTTTAGTAATGAATAATCTCATTAATAATGAAATTGCTCAAGGAGTTCCTGATGCGCTTCTTGGTATAAAAGAAGAAATGATTCCTGAAATTAATGAGACGATAAAAATAATGGCGATTCCTGATGTTTTAAGTGGAATTTATGAAGAAGGTTTTCCATTAATTCACTTCTTAGTAAATTGTACTTTTCTTGCTGGGGCAATGAATGAATTTTATAATCTTCTTGGATTACCTGGCATCACATTAATTTTAAATTTTGCTACACTCAGTGCACTCCTTACTTATATCGGATATCCCCCTGTAAAAGGAGTATCAGAGTATGTTTCCAATGCTACTTATTCGTTAAATTATACTGATGCGGCAAGTGAGGCATTGGCATTTGGCAATGATTCAATTGGATTACCCGGATTGATGGAAGACGTAGATGTAGGATGGGGTGTTTTAAATTACTTAGATCTCTATGATGAAGCTAGTTTAAATGACACAATAAAGGAATTCATGATCACCAATTACAATGCAACATGGGGTCAATTGACAAATTTAACGAGCTATATATTAGATTATTTTATTGTAGAAGCAATAAACTTAATTCTTCTTAGTTCGTTGGCACCTCCAGAATATGTAGGATTAACCACGGTTGATATCGCTGAAATCATGTATTATGACCAATGGGCAAATGCTTCAATGGGACAACTCGATCTCGGAGATTTACTTGGTATGCCTTATAGTGTTACCGGTTTTGAAGTGGGATATCCCATTGCTACAAATATTTCTTTTCAAATATGCTTAAATCTATATAATAAAACCAATTCATATTCATTTTTGAACATCACTTACAATGGAGATTTACCCTCGTTACAAGAATCTGATGGTTTAGCAATTTGGATCTTAGCAAATAATACTACGCTTGAAGCTAATTCTTCTAAAAATACTTTGAAAAATCAATTTAACCTAACTGATTTTCAACTTAATTCCATTCTTGCTTGGCTTTGGGGATATAATACTTCTGTTAAAGAAGATGTTGTTCCAGGATTATTTTTATATGACAGAGGGATGACTCTCACAAGATTTTCAGAAATGCTTTTTTATGCCCAATGGGCAAATGGAACCCTATATCCTAATGGTTTAACTTTACCAATAGGCATAGGAGTAAATGGATGGGAGGTAGGAGTGCCAATTCCCTCAACAATCTCATTAAAAGCATCTGAATCATTGTTTGATGAAACTAATGTTTATGCTTTAGTAAGTGAAAGTGGTCTCCAATATTGGTATGGTTTGTTAGACAATCCTGACCCTTTAACTTATAATAATTTGAAGACTTTTAATTATTTAAATAACGGTCAAATAAATGCGATTATATCATGGTTACCGACTTTCAGAGATAATATTGTTCCACTTTTAGCACAATTTCAAGAAGGTTTACCTTTTAACCCCTCTGAACTTTCTTCTTCCTTGCTTTACGGCATGACTATCTCTGGAGGTGTGATGGCGGTTATTGGAGTAGTAATGTTTATATTAATAAAAAGGAAAGTAAAGGCATAAACGAATTATTATTCTTTTTTTAATATTTTTTAATTTAAAACAAATTAGAACGCTTAAGATTGATTTTTCTGAAATCTATAGTAAACTTCTTCAAAATATTTATCTGACATTCCAGCTATATAATCTCTGACAATTAAAGTAAGCTTATTCTGATCTCGTAAGGGGTGATAGTATGTATTATATTCAGGATCGTCAATATATGCCACATGATCATTAAAAATTGGTGAATCATATATTTCTTCTTCTAAATCTTTTAAAGCAGTTTTGAAGATGAGTTGGAACTTCTCTTTTAACTTATCAAGAAATTTTGCTCCATTTCCAATCATCAAATCTCGTCTCGTGTATATGCGATCATAATTAAATGCTTTTAATTCACGTAATGCTTCAAATACTTCTTCAGTATATCCGATAGTCATATTTTCTAAACTATAGTTTAATAAATCCATGATCAAGGATTTCATAATTTCTCGGTTAGTATCCCCTAACACTTTTTTACAAAATTCTGGTATTTCTTCTCTTTTAATGAATTTTAATAAAATTGCATCTTCGATATCCCTTCCAATATATGATATCGTGTCAGCAAATCTAACAGTAATACCCTCAAACGTGGTAGGAATTTTCCTGATCTTATTTTTCGTAATAGCGTCTTGGTATTCTTTATTGTGATCATCCCAAGTTTTACTGTTTATCTTATTAGGTTTTAATTCTCTTTCATAGATTTCTCCGTCGTGACATAAAATACCATCAAGTACTTGTAATGTTAAGTTCAATCCTTTTGCAGGTTCTTTTGGAAATCTTTTTTCCAAAAAGGAAAGCCATCGTACACCTTGAGCATTATGATTAAAATTACCCATTCGATACTCATTACTAATCTCGTCAAGGATTTGTTCCCCAAGATGACCGAAAGGAGAGTGCCCAATATCATGACCAAGGGCAATTGCTTCAATTAAATCAGAATTTAATTTTAAGATTCTCCCGATTTGACGTGATACTCTAGACACTAATAACACGTGGAGAGAACGATGCGTTATATTTGCATTCATTACTCCAAAGAAGACTTGCGTCTTATCTATATATCTCGCATATGCTTTAGAATGAACAATTCTATCTACATCCCTAAAGAAAGGGGGGCGAATGTCAGATTCATCCTCTTCTTCATGAGATCTAATCGCCCAAGAATCAGGGATTCCTCGTTTACCTAAATCGGTATTTTTTTGCATGAGATGTTTGAATAATTCTATTCGAGCGGGATCCATTAGTCAACCACCATATATGAGGAATCTATTAATAAAACCTGATCTTTCTCATTATATTATAACGATGAGTTCGATATTACACATTACCAAACTTTATAATAATAGCATCATGAGGACATTTTTCCTTGCAAGTCAAGCATATATTGCATTCACCATTTCCTGTGAAGAATTCAAATGGTTCATCTAAAATTCTAATTTGTTTAGGACATACTTTTTCACAAATACCACATTCGGATCTTCCAACACATCTTACAGGATTTCTTGACAGTTTCAAGAATGAATAATCAGCAATTACAGCTGATATAGCAGCAAAAGGGCAAAAATACCTGCAATATATTCGCGGATACCAAATAGATAAGATAAGAATCAATAGATAGAAAAGAAAGATGAAAATCGCTGCCCAATTACCACTATTGAAAAATGTGGACCAGTTAGTTATAAATTCAATGAAATAAGAGAAGATAAACTCTGACATGGAAAAATAACCGATTGGTTTATTACCAAACTCACCCAATTGGGTTTTGAATTCTAAGTAAAATAATTGATTCGCATTCTTCGTAAGTCCTAATGGTACTATGAAGATTATTAGAATGATTACAATAACATATTTAATATTGAGTAAAGATTTATGGCGTTTCGTTTTGGGTCTTTTCTTTTTTGTTGGTAGTGCTGCGCAAGCATCTTGAATAGTTCCTATTGGGCATACCCATCCACAAAATGATCTGTTCGTGAAAAGGATAAAAAGAATTAAAATAGAAATGAGTAATAATGGAAAGAATCCATTCCCAATCGAAAAAAAAATGTATTCAAGAATTCCCGCTCCATGCGAGAGAGGATTTCGAGGACTATTTAGAATTGGAAGTACTTTAATAAGATCCTCAAAACCTTTTAAATTTATGCTAAAAATAGTCTCAAGAATTACATAGTTAATTAATAAGAAAGTAGTGATTTGGACTAAGCGTCTTGCTAGAATAATCTTATGATCTTTCAATTGAATTCTTAATTTCATTGGTACCACTTAAAATATTTTAAAATTTAATCTAATATCTTATTCAAATTATTGGTGTTTAAAAAAATTAATTTAAATTAGGAATCATCTATGAAGAATAGAATCAATTATGTCAATTTTGGTTAAAATTTAATGTTAGTAAATCTAATAATTCCTAAAACTTTTAATATTAACAGAATTGACAATTTTTAAATAGAGGAGTTTTATTGCCCAAAATAAAAGTTTTGATTGTGGAATGAATTAAAAAACTATTTTAATAGAATAGTCTCTAAATTTTTAGGCGCCTTTGTTGTTTTCCTCAATTTTCTGTGAATCATCGTAGCCAAGCTAATCACTTTTGTCTCTTCTCCATGATTACAAATTATCATCTTAGGTCTCGGTGCTATTCTTCGTAAGAATTGAGAAATCTGACTTCGAGATGAATGACCACTAAATCCTTCAAGAGTGAATACGTTTAGATTTAATTTCACTAATTGAGTTCTACCTCTAGGATCAATATATTGAAATTCTCGAAAGCCCCGTATGATTCGACTTCCTAATGTTCCAGAAACTTGGTATGACACGAAGACTAGACTATTATTTTTATCCTCTGCTAGTGCTCTCAAGTACTGAACTGAAGGACCTCCAATCAACATTCCACTCGTGGCTAAAATAATACATGGTCCTCCTTGTATTACATCTTGGCGTTCTTCTGGTGAAGAGACAGTTGTAAAGAAATCACTCATAAAAGGATTTTTTCCTTGATGAAGTATTTTCTCTCTTAAATCCAAGCTAAGGTAATCGGGATGGGCAGTGTGTATTGCAGTGGCTTCAGAAATAAGACCATCCAAGAAAATTGGTACGCGGTCAATTATACCTTTTGAAATTAATTCCTCTAAGACAATAATCAGTTCTTGTGCTCTTCCAACTGCTAATACAGGTATGAGTACTTTGCCACCCCTTCGAATTGTGGAAGTAAGAACCTGTTTCAAATCTCGTTCAGAATCTTGGCGACTAGGAATTCGATCTTGAGGACCTCCATATGTTGATTCAATCAATAAACTCTCTACACGAGGGAATTTTACTGCTGCTTTCTCAAGTAAACGGGTTTTCTGGTATTTAAAATCACCAGTATAAACAAAGTTATATCCTCCTTTTCCAAAGTGTAAATGTATCATGGATGAGCCGAGTATGTGTCCGGAATTATGAAGGGTTAACTTTACATCAGGAGCAATATCAGTAACTTTTCCCCAAGCTAATGGAATGGTATGTAGAACTGTCATTTTTACATCTCTTTTTGAATAGGGTGGGACAGTTCCTTCTTTTTCTGCAATTTGCACAAAATCTAACTGAAGCATAGTAGAAAGGTTTCTGGTGGGAAGAGTAGAATAGACTGGTCCTCGATATCCATATTTAAATAAAAATGGAACCATTCCACAATGATCCAAATGAGCATGAGATATAACGACAGCATCCAAATCCCGAACTGAAAATTCTGGGACATCAAAACCGGGAAATCTATCATTTTTATTTCCAACGTTTAACCCTACATCAAGAAGAATATTACTATCCCTTGTTTGCATTAGTATGCAAGATCTTCCTACTTCTCTAAATCCTCCTAAAGCTGTCATTCTGATAGCTAAATCCTTAAAAAGAGGGGGCCTGTGGATTCGTTTTCCAATGTCTAATAGTATTTCTTTTTGGTGTTGACGCTCTTTTTTCAACATCTGTCTTATTAATTGTATTGTTATAGACGAAAGAGGAGGTGTTCGAATTGTTTTAGGTTGCCAAAATGTATTTGACCGAATTTCTTTAAGATTCATCCCTTTTTTACCAATTACTATCCCGGGTTTTCCTGCTTCAATTATAACTTCTCCACGTGTATGATCAAACTCGATGCTAGTAATTTCGGCCTCTTCACCAACAAGATTGCGAATATATACTTCAGTTTCATCTGGGTCTTTCCGTTTTTCAACATTCCAACGAAATACTACCCTTTTTCTCATTGATCTTGCTAAATCTTTAAGAATTTCGGAATTTTCAATTCCTTCCACATCTGCATTTTCGGAATAAACAGCAATTTCTGGACCCTCAAATTCGATTTTTTTCACGACAATATCAGAAGGGAGGATTTGAATAATTTCCTCTCTAATTCTTTGTAATTCGCCTTCAAAACTCATAATAATCCGATTTTAAAATTATTTCATTTTAAGTATATTGATTGAAAATAATTTGATTACAATTAATGAAAATTATTTTCCTTAACTCTTTTTTATATTAGTACTTTTTCCGTGGTAAATATCAAGTTAATTTTCAGTGATTTTGTATAAATAGAATAATTATCTCTTAGATATTATCACTATTACAAGAGAGTGAATTTAAGAATGAATTCTATTAATCTCTAAATATTATATTGGATAATCACATAAAAATTTTTGCATATGTTATTTCATAAAATATAGAATATAGAAGTAAAATTTTATAACTAATGAAAATTAGAAAATCCTATGCCAGAAGTTAAGATTGGCGCAATCGCATCTGGTTCAGGTACAAATCTAGAGGCAATAATTGAATCATGTGAAAACGGAATTTTAAGGAAAAAAGCCTCAGTAGAGGTTTTAATCTGCAATAAACAAGGAGCTTACTGCATGGAAAGAGCAAAAAATCACAAGATACCTTATTATTTAATAGAATCAGATAAAAATCTTGATATTTCTCGCGAAGAATTTGATCAACTAATGATTAATGTACTCAAGGAACATGAATGTGAATTAATTGCATTAGTTGGATACATGAGATTAGTAAGCCAAAAATTCATCAATGCCTTCAATGGTAATGTCATGAACATTCATCCTGCATTATTACCTGCATTTAAAGGTCTTCACGGTCAACGTGATGCACTTAATTATGGCGTAAAAGTTTCTGGATGCACTGTTCACTTTATAGATGCAAGTACAGATCACGGTCCAATAATAATCCAAAAATGCGTGCCAGTATATGCAACAGACACCGAAGAATCTTTGGCTTTAAGAATTTTGGAATGGGAACATAAAATCTTCCCAAAAGCCATAGAATTATATTGTGAGAAGCGCCTTCATGTAATTAATAGGATTGTGCATATAGACGGAGAGATTAAATATTAAATCCTAAAATGCGGGAAATGATATCTTTGAAAGCTCTGACCCAACTGAAAGTATTGGTATCTTCCAAGAAGATGATGACGATCTTGAGTAATGAGAATATTCATTTCCCGCTCCTATTACACTCAAATAAAACCTAAAATTTTAATCAAATCAATCATGGTTTAATTATATATTATTAATAATCAACAAGAAAATGAAGAAAGGATGCCTCATCGAAAGGAAATTTCTGAGATTCTAAAAATGATGAAAAAACCTCGCAATATACGTAATATCGGGTTTGTGGGTCATATAGATCATGGAAAGACAACATTAAGCGATTCACTTTTGAGTGAAGCAGGTTTATTATCACCCGATTTAGCAGGAGAAGCACGAGCTTTAGACTATTTAGAAGAAGAACAAAGGCGCGGAATTACCATGAAATCTACTAATATATCTCTATATTATGAAAAATCTCTTAAGGGTCACGACCCATTCTTAATAAATCTTGTTGATACTCCAGGTCACTTAGATTTTAGTGGAAAAGTAACACGTGCTTTAAGGTTAATAGATGGAGTTGTTGTAGTTGTCGATGCTGTTGAGGAAATAATTAGCCAATCTGAGACGGTTATTAAACAAGCGCTGCAGGAAGGCGTAAAACCAGTTCTTTATATAAATAAAGTAGATCGCCTTATCCGAGAATTAAAACTAACAGATGAACAAATAAGAAAAAAATATACAAGGATTATAAATGACTTTAATACGCTTATTGAAAGATTTGCAGATAAACCTTTCAAAAAAGAGTGGCAAGTATCTCCTGCTGATGGAAACGTCGCATTTGGCTCTGCACTCCACAAATGGGGTTTTACTTTAAATATTTTAGAAAATAACGAGTTAAAGTTTTCGAATATTAGATCACGATATCAAAAAGAAACATATACTAAAGAAACTTATGCTGATTTAGCTGTGCATTTTCCAATACACAACGCAATACTAGAAATGGTTGTAGATCACCTCCCTAACCCTATTGATGCTCAGAAATACAGAATCGGTAAGATTTGGAATGGAGATTTGACATCTGAAATTGGAAAATCCATGATAAATTGCGATCTAAATGGTCCTTTAATAATATGTTTGAGTAAAGTACAAGCAGATAAGCACACTTTGATCGCGACGGGGAGAATCTTTTCCGGAAATTGTATCAATAAAGAGGAAGTATTTTTATTAAGAGAAAATAATTTTGACACAATCCGAAAAACTGCAATTTTTATGGGTCAAAGAAGAGAACAAGTTGAAGAAATACCTGTTGGAAACATCGTGGCTATAGAAGGATTAAAACATGTCAAAAGCGGAGAAACCATAATTAATAAGAATTATATTGATAAAATGATTCCATTTGAAAATGTGAAATATGTTTCCACACCCGTTGTTACTGTCTCTATCGAACCAGATTATTTAAGAGATTTAGATAAGATGAAGGAACTCATCGAAAACATGCTAATCGAAGATCCTAATTTGTTATTTGAAGTAAACGAGGAAAATGGTGAATTTCTCCTCTCTGGTATGGGTCCCTTACACCTTGAAGTTACCGCAAATGAACTTGAAAAACGAGGCATTCAGGTTTCAACATCCGAACCAAGAGCCGTTTTTAAAGAATCAATCAGGCATAAATCCTCTATTGTTTCAGTAGAATCATCCATCAATAAAAATTCTCTTAAACTTAAAACTGAAAGATTAGATGATAAAACTTCTAGGTTTTTTCAGACTCACGATATTAAGGCTATCAAGCCAAAAACAAAATTGAAAGAATTATTGGAAGAATTTACAGACTTAACAACAGATGAAATCCAAAACTTTTGGATGTATTATGATAATAACAATATTTTAATTTACAATTTAGGAGAAAATTTAAATCAATCTTATAAAGAATCTATTGTAGAAATTATTGGTAAAATTCTTTTATATGGACCTCTATGTGGAGAAAAATTAACGGGTCTAAAAATTATAATTGAAGAACTCATCATCAATAAATTTGATGAAGAAAACGCGTTTAATGAATTATCCGCAATGTTTTATAATGCTATTAAAGATGCTTTAAACGAATCTGAACTTATCCTACTTGAACCAATTTACCATACAATTATTCAATTGCACCCAGATTATATAAAAAATACGCTTTCATTGCTTTCTAAATATTCCGCAAAAATAAAAGAAGTAAACCAAGAAAAGGATTATCAAGGAATTATAGAAATTTTGCTCCCAGTAAGGAATTCTATTAAATTTGCTGAAGATATTCGGTCTTCAACATCCGGAAAAGCATTCTGGCAGAATGAGTTTTATGCGTTTATGGAGGTTCCTAATCACGAAGCTAAGCAAATTATAAATGACCTGCGCTTCATGAAAGGTATTTCGTGGTAAGAATTGACGTAAGCAGAACAATTTACTATTAATACATTTGTTTGGGATTCAGGCTATGCGCCTGCCGGGGATCGAACCCGGGACGCTAACTTGGGAAGCTAGCATATTACCACTATACTACAAGCGCAAAAATTGAAGTCTAATGTTAATAAATGAGAAATTCTAAATAAATTTTTTTTATATCAAAAACATAACCTCTCCTCTGAAATTATTAAGGAATGTGTCGAGGAAATGATGTATTTGGCTGGAGATCGGGAAGTTGAGATAATATTAAATCCTTTAGATAATGCAGAATGTTAAATTGATAGATTGAGAATTGAACAAGTGTTAACTAATCTTTTATCTAACGCAATTAAAAATACTCCATCAATGGGCTTTGTGGAGGTAATTTTGAGCACGCAAGGAGAACATATTTATATTTCAGTAGAGGATACCGGAATAGGATTGACGAAGGAGGAAATGGATAAGTTATTTAATAAATTTGGGAAGATTGAAAGATGTGGTAAAAAATTAAATGTTGATATTGAGGGTTCAGGATTAGGTTTATTCATAACTAAAGAAATCATTGATTTACATAAAGGTAGCATCTGCGTTGAATCAGAGGGGAAAGACAAAGGTTCAAAATTCACGATTAAACTAAATAAATGATATCAGCTAAGTTAATTTGATTGATTCTAATTATTACTAGATTTTAGTATCCTTAGGTTTTTATGGCAATTAAACATAAGAATTTTAATTGAAATAAGATTTTTTAGAACATAAATATCAATTTATGGTGAATTTGCTGAAAATTGAAGATCTTAAAATTGAAAGCAATTTAATAATTAAATCGAATGATGCTCTACTAATCGTCGATATGCAAAATGATTTTATACCTGGGGGGTCCTTACCTGTTAAAGATGGGGATCAAATAGTGGATGGAATTAACAGCATTGCAGAATTATTTAGAAAAAATAAAGCATCTATTATATTAACTCAAGATTGGCACCCTGAGGAGCATTTATCATTTGCAAGCAATCATCCAGGAATGCACTCAGGTGATATCTATCAAACGGAAGCAATTGGACCAGTTCTATGGCCAGATCATTGCGTTCAAAATACTCTTGGATCTGAATTTCATAAAGATTTGAAAAAAGAGTATGCTCATGCTATAATTCGAAAAGGGTATCATCCTGATATTGATAGTTATTCCGGTTTTATCGAGAATGATAAAAAATCAGAAACAGGATTAGCAGGATATCTAAAATCCCTTAAAATCAAGAGAATATTCATCTGTGGTTTAGCGTTAGACTACTGTTGCTTTTCTACAGCAATGGATGGCGTGGATTTTGACTTTAAAGTCTACTTTATTGTAGATTTGACAAAAGGAATAGATTTGCCTGCAGGAAATATCTCAAATGCCCTTGAAAGCATGCTGAATAAGGGAATAACGTTTGTAATGAAAGATAGCTTTAAATGAAGCAAGCAACAACGTTATTCTTTTTTAATAATTACTTTAAAATTTAATAGATTATTTCATTTTACATAACCAAAAACTTCTAAAACCATTCTATGAATCTAAAAATCAAGAATTTTCCATACAAATCTATTTTAATTGTGTGCAGCGTTAATACAGCACGAAGTCCTATGACTGAAGGTTTCTTGAAACACATTTTTAAGAATAGTGATATTGATGTAAATGTGTATTCTGGGGGAATATCTTCGAATGCTAGAGACGGAATGCTTATTTCGCTCGATGCCAAATTAGCAATGCAAGAAGAGGGGATTCTTTTATCCAACGAATCGATATCCTTAGATTTAAAGAAACATTCTGAATTGATTGGAAAGGCTGACCTGATCCTCACCTTAACCAATAAACACAAGGAAGAAATTCTCAAATATGTATCAAAAAATGGTACTGATATTTTAACATTGAAAGAATTCGCGGATGATTGCGGTGATATAGAAGATCCCTCCATGAAAGGTATCGATGGTTTTAGAAAAGCACGGGATCAAATAAAAAAGTGTATAATTAAAGGATTAAAGAAATATAAGTGAAAATTATGATTGAATACATAATAATTGCAATTTTACAAGGATTACTTGAATGGTTACCAATCTCCTCTTCGGGCCAAGTGATGATCGTCTCATTAAATCTGCTTGATATATCCCCAGAACAAGCATACAGTTTGAGTATTTGGTTACATCTGGGTACAATGTTTGCTGTATTATTGAGATTTCGTAAAGATTATTATGGAATTATCAAATCTTTCATTCCTAGTAAAATGAAATTAGATCAAAACGATATAAAAAAGAGAAACTGGTTAATTATAGCAACATTGGGGACGGCTATAACAGCTTTACCCTTATATCTTATGTTCCGAGTATTGATTTTGGGAACATATTCAGCAGATCAAGGAGATATTTTGACTTTATTCATATCTAGTTTTCTTATAATAACTGGTGTTATTCTATTAGTTTTTAAAAAGAAATATGGACGAAAAACAATCGACCTTATTTCCAACAAAGAAATATATCGAGATTCTTTCATCTCTGGTCTAATCCAAGGAATCGCGATTCTTCCGGGAATATCGAGATCTGGAATAACAGTATCTACAATGCTGGTAGAAAATTTTGAACAAGATCACTCGTTAAAGTTAAGTTTCCTCATGTCTGTTCCCGTTATTTTAGCATCTATAGGTGTGGATATAATTTTTGGAGAAGGATCAATATTAGGTAGCTTAGATCTTCCTACTATTTTGGTTATAACAATAGTGAGTTTTTTGATTGGTTATCTTACAATGGAGGTTCTATTGAGAATTGCGCGTAGAGTCAATTTTGGTTATTTCTGTATCTTATATGGCGTGATAGCTTTTATTATAATAGTTCCATTTTTAATGTAAATTAACCTTATATTTGTTTAATATAATCCAAAAGATAATTTGAAAGAATTTTTTCAGCATTTTTTATTCCTTGAAAACCTGGAAAGTCATTTAAATCAATAAGATAATATCTATCTTTGTCTATGGGTTTAATTAGATCAAATCCAAATATTTTTAGGTCAAGCTCTTTTGATAAAATATCTGCGAGCACCCTCATTTCTTCTGAAACTTTAAATTCTTCCCTATCAATAGCATCAACATCAATACTAGTGGGTTTCTCTCTCATATAAAGATATATAGGATTTTCTCGTTTAATCCCAAATACTTTATCACCAATTACATATACTTTCCTGTCTATAGCATCACATTCAATAAATTTTTGAATATAGACGTCATAATAGATTAAATGATTATATCGTTTATGAAAATCATCAAAATCCTCCGGCTTTTTTGCTAAGAAATTAAAGCGATTATATTTGTCATGTTGGGAATGACTTTTAATTACAATAGGAACTTTAGTAGAGCCCCATTTTTTAAATCGATCTAATTTTTTTGCACTTTGATTCCAAGATTGAACTAATGAAAATCCCTTTAATTTGGATTTATATTGGGAAAATATTCTCCTTAAAGCATAGTCAAGAGCTATTTTATTCTTACATGTTGATACAGTTTGAATGTCATGCAAACATTTTATACCATTTATTCTTGCAAAATGAAGTAAATCCACTGAACAATCATTTCTGACTTTTACTATGAACAAATCGGCTTCTTTATATGCTTTAGGCATTCTCGAAAGATTAAAAAATTGTTTTGTTGGGTCGTGAAAGGTAAAATCCACTTCTTTCTTGGTTTTCAATATGTCTATAACCTGTTTAATTACTTCATGGTTTTGCCTTGCGGAAAATACTACCTTTTTATTCATTTTAATTACTCATTTAATTCAAATGAATCAATCTTAATGAAAATAAATTAATACTGATTAATTATTAATTTAATTTAATCATTTTTTGTTTTTAACAATAATTAGGAAATTAAAATGAAAATAAGAAAAAAAAGAGAAAAAAAAGAAAAAACATTTAGCGGGTTTCTGTTAAGACAAGTGCTCTTAATTGGAATGCTTTTTATGGGAGATTATCTATTCTTCTTTTTTGAACAAAATTATTTTAATACATACCTAGATCATGTTCTTTACCTCCAGCCACTATATATATCGATTATGGTTTCATTATCTGCCACTGTTGGTGCTATTAGTATGCCACTATGGGGGATTATAAGTGATAATTCACGCACAAAATTCGGGCGACGTAGACCTTTTTTACTATTTGGGATAATAGCTGGTATTGGCATGATTTTATACAGCTTTGCATATCCTTTATTTGGGAAAACGGAAACAGCTTTTATGTGGTGCCTAATCATAGATGTTGTAGTTATTGGAATTTCTTCTAACGCCTATCTAGTTGCGGAGAGGGCTTTAATCCCCGACACAATTGAGGTTGAAAAAAGAGGTAGAGCAAATGGATTAATTAATTCTATAAGTTACATTGGTTTATTGATTGGAGTTGCATTTTTATTGCTGGGGAATGAATTATTTGGAATTCCAGATCCTCGAGATACTGTTCCTCCAATTGGTACAATTATTACACAAGATGGACATTTCATTCTTCTCTCATTTGGAGGAAGTGTTTTTTTTATTGTTTCTATTGTTGGATTTTTCTTCATTAAGGAAAAACACGTTACAGATCTTCCTGTAAAAAAGAAATTTTTCTCGGAATTGAAGGATATATTTAACATAAATGAAGTGAGAAAAGTAAAGGAATTTTACAAGATCCTCATAGCATTCGTTGTATTTCAATCCGGTATATCCTCAGTAATGCCATATCTTTTTATCTTTATTTTTGCTCAAGGGCTTAGTACAATGGAATTGCTACTAGGAATAGCTATAGCATTTCCAATCGTTTTCATTGCAACAATATACTTAGGTAAAATTGCAGATAAACATGGAAGAAAGAAGTATGTACCTTTATCCTTAATAATTGTCAGTATTGGATTCTTTATAATGCCATTTGCGGGAATACTTGCCAGCAAGATCTTATTCATGATTTGCCTACCATTTGTTTTAGTTGGAGTATTAGCAATAGTTACACCTCTTAATGCATGGGCTCAAGATTTACTTCCCGAAGAAAAACGTGGAAAATTTACAGGTATCTTTAACATTGTTAACACACTTTCTCAAATCATCGGTTCGTTTGCAGGGGGGCTCATCTTTATGATATTTGGTCTTTCTTGGATATTCATCGCTGCACCAGTATTTTTCTTCCTTTCAATTCCGTTATTCTTAAAGGTAAAAGAAACAGTTAAAAAAGAATAAAATCATTTTTTTATTTTTATTTTTGTATCTATTATCTGATGTAATCAATTGGTAAATTTAATAATATTAAAATTGTCATAATCCTAATAAGGAGGGATTTTTTCTATAGAATATTTCAATAGCATTTAAATATTATATTCTAATAGTTGAAAATAGTATGGCGAATACAATCAAAACAGCTTTAATCGGTATCGGTGATGTTGCAAGCGCTTTAGTACAAGGAATAGAAAATTACAAGAAAAATCCCGATAAAATCATAGGATTGTTACCTGAAATTAAACAGTATGTAGTGAGTGATATTGAATTTGTTTTAGGTATAGATGTAAACGCTAATAAAGTAGGGCATGATCTAAGTGAAGCAATATTTTGTGAACCAAATTGCAATCTTGAATTTTATAAACCAAATTTTTTGAATGCACCTATAATTAAGGGCCCCGTTCTGGATGGGTTAAACAGCAATATAAAAAAAATAATTCCTTTAGATGATAATCAAGTGTTTTCAGATATCGTGCATGAATTAAAAGAAAGGAACGTAGACGTTGTAGTGATTCTCCTTCCAACAGGGTGTCACGAAGCTGTCAAATATTATGCTAACGCCGCTTTAGAAGCAAATGCTTGTATTATCAATGGCATGCCCTCTTATGTCGCTAAAGATCCACAGATAGTAGCCAAATCGGAAAAATTGAAACGTTCAATCATTGGAGATGATGTAAAATCTCAAATTGGAGCTACCATCATACACCGTTCATTAGCAAACCTTTTTCCCATGCGTGGAGCAATACTTGATAAAACAATTCAATTAGATTGGGGTGGTTCTTCGGATTTCTGCAATTTACTTACTCCAAAACCAGATGGTCAATTAATATATGAAGAAGGAAAACGACAATCAAAAACTGAGTCAGTTATTTCTAGACTACCAAATAGAGATGAGATAGAATGTCAAATTTCAGCAGTAGATTACATTCCTTTTTTAAAGAATCAAAAGGAAGCATATATGAGATTAGAAGGGAGAATTTTTGGAGGTGCTCCTGTCAGGATTGATATTACAATGTTTGTAGAGGATGGAAATAATTCGGCTGGAATAATTGCTGACTGTATTAGAGTTTCAAAAATAGCGAAAGATCGACAAGTAGGTGGTGTTTTACAATCTGCTTGTTCCTTTTTTAACAAACATCCCCCAGAGCAATTAGAGGATCAGGAAGCTAAGAAAAGATTAATTGAATTTTTACAAGGTGAGAGAGAAAGATAACCTAATTCTCTTCTATTATTGACTTTTAACTTTTATTGTTCCCTTAATAAACTGTTCTCTCAATGTAATTATATTGTAAATATGATCTGCTATCAAACTAACACTTTCAGGAATGCTTCGAAAACTGGGGAAATCATTAATATCAACAATAAACGGACCATCCTTGGTATTTATAAAATCAACCCCATAAATTGTCATGCCTAATTTACGCCCAATTCTTATAAAATTCCTTTTCAAGTTTTCATCAATCGAAGTTCTTATATGCACGAGTTCTAATGGAGATAAATTATCATCCTGCTGCAATCGATTATGTGAGGTAATTGAAACTATCCATTGTCCTATTACGTATGCTTTATTCACAATATCATAGGCTCCGAGATATTCTTGCAAAAACAATTCACTCTCATCATGATTATTTATCAAAGCTGCGAGATCTTCTTTAGTCTTAGCTATTCCTATAATTCGTTCATTTTTAGGTAAATTCGGAATATTATGAGCGTCTAATTTGATAATAATTGCGTTTCCATTTTTTAATGTATGATTTGCTTTTTGGATTGTATTGTATGTCTTTGGAATGTTAACTTTCTTACAATTTTCTGCAATAAATTGAAATGTTGCATTCCTGCTTTCGCAAATTTTAACTGAATCCAATGAATTTAGAATGGGTAGATTGGGGGATACTTGTTTTATGGTATCATAGACAAGTTTATTTTCTATTTGAGTTGTAAGTTTCACGATTAAAAAAACAATGGGATACTTTTTCAAGCGTTTCTCAAAATATTTCGGATTAAAAGAATTCAATCCCGTTTTCATAAAATCGATCAGAGCAATATTATAGTTTTTGATTAAAAATGATTTGATATTTGCTAAGACCTCAATATCTCGATTGCAAATGGCCCCTATGTACACTTTTTTTAAATTATTTGCCATTTGAACAAAACCCTTACAGTTTAAGTTTTATTATACTAAACATAGTATATAAATATACCTTAACGTTTTCTTTATGATTTCTTCAAGAAACCTTCCTTTTTAGAATAGTGTAAGTCTAACAAGATTTTGAGAAATGCTAATAAACCTTTTTTTTTATTTCACCTATATTTATTTAAATTCTAGGGATTTATTAATAAATAGAATTAAGAAAAAGCAAGGTATTAAATTATAAGAATTTGGGATTAATTTTTTGATAACGCTTGGATTAATTATTGATGAATATCATTTGGAAAAAAAGGCCTTAGAATTCATGAAATACATGCAAGATAAAGCTAAAATTAATCTCTATGTTGAAGAAAGATACTTACTTGACTTTTCAAATGTGAATTTTAAAGAAGATATATTTGTTGTTAAAGCAAAAGGGGATTTGGTTATAAATCTTGCGAAGCTAATAGATCGTGAAACCCACATTCCAATAATCAACTCACCGATGAGTATTTGGCTATGTTATAATAGATTTCTAAATAGCACACTATTAAAGAAAATTGGTATCAGAGTTCCAGATTTTTCCTTGAATCCTATTGGAGTAGAACCTCCTTTTAAGAATTACATTGTTAAAAATATTCGAGATCAACGAAATTATGCCTTCACTCCTTTAATCAAAGAGGAAGAGGGATTAATTAATGTTCAAGATGAAAGAGCTTTAATAGAAGCTCAAGGAGGAAAAGAAAATTATCAATATTTATATTATCAACAATTCATAAAAAGTGAATGGGAATATAAAGTATATTGTATAGGAGAGGATCTTTTTTTCTATAAACAAATCCCTGTTTTAATCAATCCAGATAAGATGAAATCGAGAAAAGAGATCAAAGAAATACCAGAACTAAGTGAGATAGCCTTCAAGGCACTAAAAGCTGTGGGTTTAAAAATTGCTTCCATAGATTTTCTTCAATCTGAAAATGGAGAATTTTACCTTACCGATATCAATTCCTCTCCAAATTTTGATTATATTCAGAATGGTGCCAAAAAAGTTGGTGATTACTTGATTAGAATGGCTAAAGTTTAAATTATGAGGTAAATATAATTTGAAGATCGGAATTTTATCGAAGCGTAATAAAATGTTTACTGCTAAAATGAAGAAATATTTGGAATCAGAAGGTCATATTGTTGAATTATATACTTTAGAGAATTTAAACATAAATCAGTCTCTCCTAAAGAATGATTTTTACATACTGAAGTCTAAACACATGTTTTTCCTATATGCGGGTTATTTTTTAGATGGAAATAGGATCCCTGTAATACCAAATGTAAATCTTTCTTATAAACATAAAAATCGTATTGAAGCTCATTACTTGATAAAACAAGCAGGATTATTAGGACCAAATATTTATATGGGCATGAATGATATATTAAAAGCCAAATTAAAGAAACAAGATTATCCTTTCATTCAAAAACCATTAATGGGTTCTGGAAGTGCAGGTATTAAACTCATTTCAAGTTCCAAGGATTTAAAATCCAAGGATGGTGGGGTTATTTATTTAGAAAAATTTATTCAAGGAATTCATTATCTTTCTTATTTCATAGGAGACAAAGTATGTGTCTTTGAAAAACTTCCCTTATCAAATGAACACTCACAAGTAAAAGCTATAGAGAAGACTCAAGATCTAATAGATATCACTTTACAATGGAAGAATTATTATAACATGCTGTTTGGTCATTTAGATATAGTAAGAGATGAAAAAACAAACAAATTGCATGTTGTAGATCCTGGACCCTTTCCTGAATTTTCTCATTGGGATTGCAGTGTAAATCCTGTAAAAGAGGTGTGTCAATTGATCTTAAACGAATATGCTAAGTTATAAAGAATTAAATTAATAGTTAAAAGGATGTGGCTTGCTTAATTATTCTCCTTTTTCTAACTCATCTTGTTCTTTTTCAAATTCTCCCACCTTCTGTTCAAGTGAGTCCATTGTTGTCGAAGGCAAGGGCATTTTTTCATAAATTTCAATAAATTTCACATTATTGATCTCATCTGCCATGTTTGACTGTAGATCCATAGCTAAACCAAATTTCACGTAAGTCAGATTTTGAAATAAAAACATCTTTGGAATATTAATTTCAAGATCTTTACTATTAGAGTCATAAGATAAGGTAAATTCAGATACATTTTCTTTGGGAATACCCTTAGAAATCATAAAGTATTCAATCTTATCATTGAAATCCTCAATTAAATCAATTACTTCTACATTATAATCAATGCTTTGTCCTGCTAATGGATGATTATAGTCAACTACAACCTTCCCTTGATCTACTCTTATTACGGTACCGCGTTGTCCCGTTCCCTTTTTTACGAAATCTTGCCCATATTCGGGATTTTTTCCATCGTTTAATTTTCTGAACTTGTTAATTCCTATACGTTCAATTTTTTGTGGATCTCTTTTTCCAAATGCTTTAATTGGGGGAATTCTTACGGATTTTTTCTCAAAAAAATTTAATTTTTCCACAGTTTCAGTAAGACCTTCATTTAAAAAACCGGGTTTTCCAACAATAACAAATTCAGGTGTATAATAACCCTGCTTTGCTTTTTCCTCTTCATAGATTCCTGATTTCTTTGCATCATCTTCAGATGAAACTCGAAAAATCGTTCCTTTTTGAGTTTTCCCAGTAATTTTTACTAATACAAAATCCCCCTTCGCAACCTTTCTGCCTTCTAATTTTTTACGCTTTGCTTCTAATTTCGCCATTTGTTCTTCAATTGCTTTTTTATCATCTATTTGATCCACTGAGGTGTCTAATTGAGACGGTTCATCATCAGTTCCTTCTTTACTAATGCTTTCGAGTAAATTTTTAGCGTTTTCTATATACTTTTCAGCAGAAGCTTTCCCGATTCCCTTTAATTCCGATAAAATTTCAACATTCGAAGCTGCAAGTTTTTCTACTGAATCAATTCCAGCTTCTACGAGAACATCAGCTTTTTTACCTAAACCTTTTACGTCTTCTAACTTAACGCTCATTACAACTCAAATCCTTATTCAAAAATACGCGATAAAATTAATAAATAGATGAACAATGAAGTGTTCGATTGTTTTTAGACTTTTCTAATTTAGAATTTTTAATAAAAACATTTTTCATGATACTGGTTTATAGAGAACATTCAAATCTTCAGCATAACGTCTAACTTCTAATAATTCTTGAGTAGTGGGTCTACGATTAATTTCAGAATGTTTATAAGCCAAATATTCTGGCCTGTATTGACCCATAATGTTTACAACGCATTTCGGAATCTCTCTTGCTATATAATCTAATATTGGCTTCGAGCAGCATTCCACGTGATTAGGCATGACTAGGTGTCGAATTATTATTTCTCTACTTCCATAATCGTGAATTCGTTTTAAATTACGGGTTAGGATATCATAATATTTTTCTACTCCCGAATATTTTTTAGCACATTCATTATTACCATATTTAAAATCAGGGAGCCAAAAATCAATGAAATCGATTATGAGAGCTAAAGATTTCACGGTTAAATAAAAATTCGAATTCCATAGCTGAGTAATGTTGGATCGTTGAAAATTTAGGCTTCCGATTATCGTGTGAATATTTGGAATCGGATCACCTCCTACATAGTTGATGTTTATCGCACCCTTGTTTACTAGATTCTCTGCTAAATTTGCTAAGTCTTCGACAGATACTCTCTTTGATACATCTTCAATTGATTTAGATTTCCATGATTGAGAGATATCATAATTTTGGCAAAAAACACACCCGAAATTGCATCCTTGAAAGAAAATCGTACCGCTTGGAATCAATGGTGCTTCTTCTCCCATGTGCAAAAAAGCAGATGAAACGAATGAATCTCTTGTAATTTGACAATAACCTTTCTCATTATTTAATCTATTAGCTTTGCATTGCCGTTCACAAAAGTTACAAGCCTCCAGATATCTCTCTGCAAGCGTTTCAGCTAATGTTAAGTAATTTTTTGGAAAAATTTGACGATCTTTTAAATTTTCAACAGGTTCTTTTAATAATTTGTTGAAGTCTACAGATAAGCTTTCTAAAATTTCCTCAAGTTCTTCAGTTGAACTATCGGTATTAAAATCGCATTGAACACTTTTCGCAATCAAGTAACGAGCAATTTCATTATTATCGATAATGCCACGATACCTTGAAAAACGTTGGAATATTTCTTGATATTTCCATACTTTTTCAGAATCAGATTTAAGTATCTTAAAAACCATAATTTATACTAATGTAATGTATGAAGGGATTTTTATAACAATTTTCTTTAAAAAAAGGGGAATTCATTTAGGTCTCAAATGTCAACCAGCTAATTATATTTTGAAGAAACTTCAAATTATCTCCCGCATCAATCCCGAAATCAGAGTCTTCAAGTAAGAATTCAGAAGAACCAACTGTCACGCATCTTCCTGAAAAAAAGTCAGATACAGCACAAACAGGTACTGGTCCGATTACCCCGATCTCTCCATCTTCAGAATACTTAAATTCTGCTTTTTCAGAAGTCACAATGATATCTTCCACGTCTTCTTCAGAGATAGTAAAAAAAGTGCAGTTTGGTAGAACTACTTCAGTTATTCCACTGGTTATGGGATGATTATAAAGTTCATTAGCTATTATATTACTTCGATTTACTAAGAAATGTGAACCAGATTCCTGAATAGCGCCATTCCAAAACCGTCTTACTCCTGTCATTTTATATAAGACTCGAATTGACCCCTTTTTCATGGGAATGTCCATGTCTCCACCTTCGCCACTTGTTAATAAAAGTGCTCCACCTTCTCCTACGTACTTTTTTATTGCTAGTAACTCATCTTGAGTGAATTTATCTGCTTTTCCCTCGGGAGTGTGTTGAACGTTTCCAATGAATAAGAGATCATAATCCTCAAGAGTTTCAAAATCAATAGGTCCTTCATTCTTATCTATATAATCGATATCATAATCTTCCTCACCTAACGCGAACTCTGGCCACTCTTCCACTCGTTCTCGATGTGAAAGGTCGATTAAAATACTATCACTCATTTTACTTGTACCCCACTTTGTTAAAAGTTTCGTTTAATTGAAGATATCTATAGTTTTAATAGTTGTCGATGCGATATTCTAAACAATTTAAATATGTAATAAGTAATTTCTTTTTAAATTTTACGTTAAATCAATATTTCAAAATCTTTGCTTTTAAAGTTTCTTCTTGTGAATAAACGTGATTGATAAAATAAGATGAAGAATTAATTTTTTTTATTCACTTATAGGAATGAATATTCTTTCCGCTGGACCATCCTTTTTGATGATAGCGATATCTATTCCATTTCCAGACGCCATATCTCTAATAATTGACGATGATATAGCTTTAATAATGATTTCTTTCCCTTCTTCAATAGTTAAATCATCTTTATATTTTGCTTCTAACACTCCATATGAAAAGTTCTGCCCAGAACCCACAGCAACAAATTTATCGGGTAAAATGGATCCATAAGCGCCGATATCTAAAAGTACGGGTCCTTCTTCTTCAGTAACTCCGCCTAATATGAGTCCAACTTGATAGGGGTACATCTTGTTCTTATATAAGATATTCGATAAAATTTTACCCGCGCTTTTAACCTTAATTCTACTCTCTTTTTTGAGTTGATATAGCGTTGTTTCAGCTCGCAATACATCAATCAAGTACTGAGCATCAGCTACCCCCCCTGCTATGGTCATGTAGATATGTTCTTGGATTTTATGCAGTTTTTCGGAAGTTTTACTAGCTACAAAATAAGACATTGTAGCTCTTTTATCCGTACCTAAAATTACTGCATCCTTACATACCAATCCAACAGTAGTTGTCCCCGTTTTAAATGACTGTGATTGAGGATTTGATTTTTCCAATCTCTCTTGAACTAATGAAGATTGAGAGGGTTCGATTAAATCTTCCTTTCTCATAAGAAAAAGTAAAGAAATCTGATATTAATAATTTTTTATTGTATATTATAGATGATTTCTTAAAAAATTGGATAAAATTCTTGATTACTTGATTTCTAATAAAGTAAAAATTAATTAAAAAAGTAAATTATTTTACTCTTTTTTGGACAACTACATGCTCACGGAGCGGTTTTGCGTGAGGAAATATCGTTTGCACAGCTTGTTCGTTATTTGCCCAGATTGTGGTGCCTTCAATGAAGGAGATTCCAGCAGCGACGACTATTGGTTTTCCCATGTTGTGAATGGAAGAGAACATTCCTTTACCTGCATGTTGTTTCGCAATCATTACAGTGTCCACATTGCAATGCGTTAATGTTTCTCCAAGCCAAAGTTGGTACAAATTTGGAAGTGTCATTATTAGACCAGCAATCTTATCTGTTTCTTTTTCAAAAGCGACATGCACCCACGTCACCACTTTTTCTAGATCACAAGAATTATACGCTTCAAGGAATTCTGGAACATGAGTAATATTTCGAGGATCGATGAGTAATTCATAATATCCTGGAGGTATTTGAGCATAGTGATACATCATCTCATCAAACCGAGACGATCCTCCCGGGGCGTCAGCTAAAATGGAATAAAATGAGTTTGCAGCGAGATCCAAAATTTCCTCCTTGCGACTAATTAATTCTTCAAGCATGAGATAACCCAAGCGATATTCAGGTCCAACAATATCCCCTTTTTCCCACGGTTTATCAATAACGTGAACGCAACTATATTTCGATTCTGATTCGTATCCTAGTTCATTGAGAAATTCCAAAATTCGGGATTCTGGATGGTTAAAATTCACGCCATTCAGCATTGGGGCATCAAACCCTTCAGTTTGTATTCCTATTCCCCCTACTAATTTAGGATAATTAATCGGACCGCGCAACCTTCGAAGTTTATGTTCCTTGGCAAACATTTCACACTGTTCCATGAGCACGGCACAAGTTTCTAAGTCATCAGCTAATAACCATCCGAAAGTGGTTGCCTTTCTAGAATATGATCGATAATCGGGATCGATTTGGCAGATAACGAAACCGGTGGGAATGTGCTCTTTTAATACGATGAACATGCTCGCACTATTTTCCGGAGAATCGAATTTTTCTTCATAATAATCTAAGATTTCCTGTATTATCCTTGGCTTTAATCGTTCATCGGGCACGTATAAAAGTAATTCTAAAGCTTGGTGAGCGAGTGAAAACAGTTGAAAAGTGTTGATTTCTAACACGCCAATATTTTGAGCTAAAATTATCATGTACAATCATATGCATGGATCTATTTAAACAAAAAAAATTGATTTAATAAATAAGACTATTCCTTGTTGTCTTTTTCATTAGAAAAGCAAGTAAGACGGCAAAAAGTAAAATTCCAATTGATATCGCTTGTATTTCAATCGGCATGTAGAGAGAATTTCCTGGAGGAGGATCGTTACTTATTGGTGGATCAGAGTTATCTAGCGTGACAACAACAATGAGATTCAAGCATGTTTCTAAGTTATCGATTAAAACCTGAATTTTATGAATACCTGGATTAATGGTTTGAAAATGAAATGTTAGGAACAATTCATTCAAAGCTTGATCTTGATAAATGATAAAATGATTATCGACGGGATCGTCAATAAACATGTTTATAGCGGCTAAACTGTTAACTAGTGGAGTGATTAAGGCAATATTAATTGTATAGGAAAAGTTAGGATTAAGTGAAACGGAGACCTCACGTAACGATTCGCTTTGTGAGAAGCAAAAGCCATTCAAGGCAATTATTTCATCATCTTGATCAAAGAGATCCATAAAATTTACTGTTCTTTCAATTTTCAAGTGAAGATTCAAAGTGAACTGAGTAATAGCATCCATTGTAATATTATAAGCCCCTTCAGTAACCATGCCAAGCTGAATCTCTTTAGGTTGTTGATCTACCGTTCCTTGAAAAAGGTTGTAATGATTTCCACTTGGATCAGTCAATGTCATGTTTATCTCACATTGATGAGGAGTCACGACTTCAAGAGAGAAATCATACATCCAATCCTTTTCAAAAAGTAAATCTTGAAGGAAAATCTGATCATTTGGGCTAAATACAGTATGAGTAGAATCCCAAATTAACTCTTTACTTGAAGTATTCAGATTTAAATTTTTATTTAAAACGGATTGGAATTGAATCTGACTCATTACCAATAATATTATGATACTGCTTATCAAGATATATTCCAAATGAATCTTCCTAATGCCGTGATATTTTTTCATATGTTTCCCCTAATTTTTCCAATGTAAGTGAAAAAATGAGATTAAGCATAAGCTAATTAAATGGGTATAAATTTTAGCTTACTCCAAATTCCATTCGCTCTGAATTGCATGTTGTGTAAAACAGTCGCCGATAAAAAAGATCTAGACTGCCCTAATTTAATAATGTCTTTACACCCAAATTGTACAATAAAACAATTGTTTATAAAAAAAAATAGAATGAATTATAATTCTAAGTTCTCTTCCTTAGGAAGATCAAGTTTTTTTATTACTTCTTCTATTTATATCATGCTAACGTTTTCATGATTCGCAATTTCTTGAATAGTCCTCCCTTTATCGAAATATTGCATTTTTAATCATTCTTTATCCTTATAGTGTGCTTTTTTTCTTCAAAAGTAATTTTATTTTTTAATATAAAAAGTAGTTTAGGCAACTTTCAACCCAACCATAGAAAAAAGTTCTTTCCCTTGGTCTAAGAGTTCAATTCGTTCGATTTCACCATCATAATAGTTAAATACCACGCTATCATCATAGTATTGTTCATTCTCATCAAGTTGCCAGCAAGGTACGTACCCTCGTGCCCTGAAACCAAAATCATAGAGAATCTGTTGGTTTTGTGGCTCGTGTGCGGATGTAAAAATTTCACAATAACGAATGTCTTGCTCAACCATGCATTTCTTAAATTCTTCAATAAACACTTGAAACTCTTCTAATGAATCCATATGATATTTTACTTTTTCATAATTTTTCACTGAAGGCGTGTGTAGAAATGAGAAGTAAGATTTACTTCCTTGAAGAGTTAAACAGAAATGTTCATAACCATGTTTATCTTTTGATACTTTTCTTTTTACTTTCGATCTTAATTCAGTGATTTTTTGTTGGTCTAATTCCAAGTGAGGAGATACCAATTGAAAAAATCCCAATTGGTACAAGTTGTCAGCAAACAAGAATGGTTCCAATGCATTTTCAATTAAAGCAGGTACCTTTTTTGTACGATAGTTATTTAGAGTTTGTTCATTAAATATTAAACCCATTACATCACTTTCCACTGATCCATAGAAGATATCCTTGTTAGGAAAAATCGCGACTGTATCAATCCCACATAGAGCTGTCATGTGCTGGAGTGCTGCATGGGCTGTTCTGTTTTCGCAATGCCACATTACCACCTCATCCTTGAACGTTGACCACATCCAGTAGTAAGAGCCCATGATGACTTTTATGACATCTACCACACCATGAAATTGCTTGCGTAGCATAAATCCACCCATATAGCCTTTTTTTTCTTTGGGGTCGATAACACAGCGAAAACAACCTGCAGAATATTCTCCAACTTTAAACAAGATGAAATGATGATTAGGGTCTTTAATAAGCTTTTTAATCACCTTTTCATCTTCCATTTCGCGGTATGGATACGAATTTTCGTAAACCTTTTTACATATATCTGCTAAATCCTTCGCGTCCTCTGTGCGTGCAAGTTTTAACACTGGACTAATCTTGGTACTTGCTTCTCGTCCTTCTATCAAAAAATCGAGTTCCATTCCGTTCTCGATATCCAAATCAAGAATTCCTTCGAACGCTTCAAGGAAAGCTTCTATTGATTTTGGGTACAAGTATTCGCGCGGGATGATAGGACAGGTTAGTATTTCTTGGGTAATCATGAGTCTTTATTTAATGTTATTAGACAATAATAACCATCCAATAAAACCTATCTATATAAAGGAAAAATGACAAAATTGGCAATGATGTCATAAATTGTGATTTGTTTTTTTTTATATAGATACGAATTGAATTATCAATTAGAATGTTAGAATTAGAATCAAAATCGAAATGGTCTCAAGATTATTTGCATCAAGTTAGTCGTAACATAGGACACGTCACTCTGGAAGAACAAGAAACTCTTCGAAAAACTCCTATTGGCATATTTGGAGTGGGGGGATTAGGAGGATTACTTTCTGAACAACTAGTTCGTACGGGTTGTGAACACTTAGTCATTTGTGACAGAGATAAATTCGAACCATCCAACTTGAACCGCCAAATTTGTAAAAATAAGCACATGGGGCACCAAAAAATCGATGTGGTTGCTGAACACTTGGAAAATATCAATTCCGACGTTCAGGTAGACAAATTCAATGCTGTTAATCTTCACACCATAGATAGCTTGCTTAAAGACGTGAAAATTGTGGCCTTGACATTGGACGATCCTATAGGTTCAATATTAATTGCCCGCGAATGCAGAAAAAGGAATATTCCGATGGTAGAAACGTGGGGAATTCCCTACATCTGGTCTTTTTGGTTTACTCAACAAAGTATTGATTATGAAACTTGCTATGATCTTGATACTCATGACATGACCATCGAAGAACTATTCGTATCAGGGATGACTAGTTTCGGAGATTTATTTCCAAAACTAACCCAATTTCCTCGTATCGGCGAAATGTATGACCGATATCCTGGGATGTGGGAAAAAATGAAACGAGGAGAAGTTCCTTACCGCTCGTTTGCGCCCTTTATTGGAATAGCTGCGTCTTACTTATGTGCAGAAATAATTTTTGCAGGTATTCTTGGAGTGAAATCAATGAATTTGGCACCTAAAGTTGTCGGGTTCGATTACATGAGAATGATTCCATTTCAATTTGAAATGGAATAATCTTTTTTTTCTTTCTAAAATTTCTTGAAATTAAGGAAACAGTTTTATAAGGAGGTTGCTTAATTGATGTTGTTCCCAACTATTCTTCGATGCCTTTTTTGCCATGTAATTAGTAAGTAATACTCTTGCTCCTTTGTATGCAATCTTTCTATCTCTATCATTAGATACTAGTGTATTCACTTTTTCTTTCACATGGAATTCCATTAGGAACTGAAGCACTCTAAAAAAAACATCGTACATAAGAAGTCTGTCATCCTCATAGATCTCTTTTCCATTGTGAACAGCATCGTTTCTTGCCTTGTTTAATAGGATCAAATCCTTCTCTAATTCGATGGGAAATTTTAATTCTTTTATCTTGTCTGGCATTGGTAGTGTATCATCTTTTTCAAATACTCTCTCGTGATATAGCTCGATATTACCGATTAACCGGATCAAGAATCGAAACTCGTCTTCAACTCCTTTTTTTTCTAAGTTAAGGTAATCAAACATTTTTAACCAAGAATCAATATTAATTACTTGTAATTCCTTTTTAACTATTTTTTCTATAGAATAGACAATATTATTATCCTCAATATTACTTATTCCATTTTTTTCAATTACTATGGTTCCTTGCACTAACCCTTGGATTCTTCTGGCAATCAACTCGAGTAATTCTTCTCGTTCCTCAAATTTTTGTTCTAATTCTGATGCATGTAAATCCATTGTTTCACTTTTTGAATTATTATTTTCTTGTAGGTTCTTGATAAAGAAAGGAAACAATTCGATAATCTCATCTAATATTATAGCACGCTGGTTTAATATAAGTTGCTTCATCTCTTTTGGGCTGATTTCATTTCGAGAAAATTGGATGATTTTTGTTTTGAGTAAATCAAGCTTATCGTGATCAAATATCACTTTTTCTGCTAGTCCCTTAAGAATATCTATTGAATTTATGTTCGTTGTTATGCGTTCTCTCCTCCTTGTTGGATGCTGGTATACTCTTCTAATACCTGAGAGATCTTTTGGTGAGATTTCAATAATTCATGACATGCTTCTTTCTGGGTTTCAACAGAAATCGTAAGTGTTGATGGATAAGCAAGATAATTAAATACGTCCTCTTCAGATAAAGGAAACCCATCCATTGTAACTAAACTTTTCAAGAAACTCTCTCTTGATTCAAAAACTCCGATTTCGGGGAGTTGTTCTATTCGAGCTTGAATGTTGGAAACATACATCTCGGATAGATCTTGAGCGATGATTAATGCATGTTCGAGATTTCCCTTGTTTAAATCCCTCTCTATTTGGAACAAGTTCCATTGCAAGATATCAATCAATTCGGAACGAATAATAGCTTTTACACTTTTTACGGGTAGTTTTTTTATCATTGATCCTTGAGTTGGGAGGAACTTAAAATCGGGAATGGATTCAGATTGCTGGTCCATTATTTCAAAATCGATGTTGGCAATTGTTTTCCTTCGTGTTTCATAATAATCTTCTAAGACTCTATCAAACTTTGGTGAGACTTGGTATGAAGAACGAACGGATTGACCACCACTGGCTTGAGCAGGGTGACTCTCTACCAAGTAACCCCTATTGAAAAGGATATCTAAAATCTCATCCCTCATCTTATTCACTATTTTCCTATCTTGATTTATCAATGATAATTTGGAGTATAAAATATTCTTAAGTTCTTCTCGAATCTTGCTCTTATATAAATTACCTACCGTATGTATGGTTTTCAAACTTTCCAAGAAGGTAATGATTTCAGGGATCAGATGAGAATATTCCCCCATATCCTTTTCAAACACCGTTTTTTGTGCCCGTTCCAAGATCACTCTTTCAGCATTTTTCATATTAAATCCTTGGGCATCCATGTGAGTGATAATTTCCTTCCAATCGAGTGAGTCTAATTTCGCTAATTGACTCGAGTCAATTTTCACCGGAAATGGTTGATAAATATCAGTACGTTTCATTATCGCTTCAGGAGGACTCATGGTCATTAAATAACGTGTTTGATACAACTCATTACGAGATTTACTATACATGCCCGTTCCATGCATTTCTTCAAGGTTTAACAAGTTTCTAAGAGTGGATATGTCACGAGGATCGATCGCTTTAAATGCAATGTAATTATCAAGGATGGTGAGCACGTGTGGATGGAGATGATGTACTTGATCGGCAGAACAGATGAAGCCAAATCCTTTTTGCAATAATGGAGTCATGAACTTGGATATTTTCCCATATTTCATCGGTTTTTCAAGAAAGTAGACATCAAATATGAGATCCAGATGGGGAATAACTAAAAATTTGGGGATATACTGATCATTAAAGTTTAGATAATGAATAAATTTTGCCACCATCAACCATGTAAAAAAGACCTGTTTATTTAAATCCGATGATCCTGAGATATCTATGATTATGGTTTTATCCGTTTTTAAATACTCTAAAACTGATGAAACAAAATTACTCTCTTCATATTTACTAAACAAGTATGTAGTATCTTCTGCTGAGAATTCTTCAAGAGTAGCAATGATTGATTCGACGCCGTTTCTTTTTTCGTGGTCTGGTAAATTTTTTACATGAGTTACAAGCGTGGAATAATCAACACTAGAGTCATCGTCTTTTTTAATTGAGGAGAGCTTCGAAAGTGAATTTTTAAACAATATAACCGTTCCCTCATCTTTCTTAAAGCTCATTTCATATACATCTAACATCAAGTTCAAAAACTCGAGATTGTGGGCATCGTATGAGATCTCAGAATGGATGGGATCGATCGTAATGGTTCTCCCTAATTTATAGTAAAGAATCGAATTTTCATGTTCCGTTCCCTTAAAAAGCCTGATCATTTTTGACCAATTGCCTGAATAATCAAAAACAATGGAATTTTGATTTTGCTTGATGAGTTCAGCAACTATAAGCATTGAAACTGTTTCCCTATTTTGAAATGTTCCATTCGTGATTAAAGAACGTTTAGCTTGAGCTTCTGTGAATCCAGCGTCAATTTCTCTACCTAAAAACTCAGTATTGATAGTAGTTCCGATATTTATATAACTTTCTAATTGTAATGGAGTATTAAATTCCGCAGCAATTTTAGTTTCAATTCCTTTCTTGAATTCATTAGCAATGGTGATGAAAGAAGTTAATGTGGTACCTTGTGTGATCATGTAAGGTAAGTAAGAACCTTTTAACTGAGTAAACCTGGTTTTGAGTGAACTCACGGTAAGGGCAGATTCCAAGTGATTTTTTTTGAGTGGTTTTATATTAAAAGTAGAATAATACGAATGGAATGAAGTTTTAAGGATTATCGCATTCTCCCGAAGCTGAGATTCAAGGTCTTGAAAATCAGCAGTAGAGACGTTTTTCACACGTTTATACACGTGAGTAGTATAAATTCCTACTGTTTTCCATATGCCGGCTCTTTGTATCATCCACTTGTCTTCTTCTCGCTTATCTCTTATCTTATTCATGTGATATTGTTTTTCTGATCGACTCAAGTATTTTTTTCCTAATTTATAGAATCGATAGTAAGAAATTGCGCCGGTAATTACCGTGGTTCCAAAGGATATTCCTTGAGACATGAGTGAGCCATAGAATTTGCTATCATATGCATATACAGGTAATTTAACTTCATCCACGCTAAATGCTTTCAAACCTCCCAATAAATTATCTCCCATCTGGAAAAAAATCGTCTCAGGCGCTCGTGAAAAGCGATAGAAACGAATATCACTAAAAGGATTTATGGGAATGATCTCAGGAGAATTAAAATTCTTTTTTGAAAAAAGCTGAAACAAGGGTTCTTTCCACCAGCCCATGAGAATCAATCCTATCACTATACTAGATGATAAAATTGTCAGAATCCCATTTTTCCAAACCGCAGAAACCAATCCACCAACAACTATTGCAGTGATTAAGGTCATTATTGTTTTGGAAATAATTTTCATCGTTATTTTGATGTTATTCTTTATAGGATTACTTGGAGGAATATCTTGTTTGAGAAATATGGTTCTCAAGGCTTGTACGGCTTCATTTTTCTGCAATAGAGTTATCTTGTAATGATGAAAGTTAGGGACAAAATCCGAATTGATAGTCAATGTTTTTGAGTGCAATGTTTCTAAGAATCGATTGAATCTATTTTTGGAAAAAATACCCTTAATCTCGTGAGATACTGCAAAATAGATAATAGTCCGAAATGGTGTCATTCTTGCCCCGTTTATCTCTTTTTTCAATGATGATATTTGCGTGGATGGGGTTAAGATGGGCTGTTGTATTACCTGGTAGGTAATGCTTTGAAAACGAGTTGAAAGCACTCTGATAAATTGCGTGATATTAGCATTAACATTTTCAGGCAACACCTCTACCCGAAAAATTCGTATTCCCACTGTGAGCAAATCTTCTCGATTAGTAAAAAAGATGGAATTTTGATCCTTGTTCAATTGCCAGAATGATAAAGATTTAAAAGGATTAAACGGTTGAGTAAAAAAACTTCGAGTTGAAAATATTAAAATGAAGACTATCATGAAAAACACGCAAAGAGGAACGATTTTGAACAAGTCTGATGATAATAGATAACCATGTATTGCAATGACAGTGGTTAGTCCTAATAATACCCCTCGTTTAATCCGTACTGTATTTTGAGTAACATCTTTTTTAACGGGGCTTAAGGGCCAGATGTTAAGATACTTCTTGCTTTCATTTTCGTCTTCTATTTGGATTATTTTTGGTTTTAAATATTCAGCGTAATTTACCATTTACCAATACCTCCATTTTTTCATGGCATTATAATATAGATATCCAAGTAACAGAATGCTAACTAAGAAGAAAATCATGAGCATTCCAACCGCTTCCAGCGAGTTCGGCATGATGATTGTTTCTGCAATCAATAAAGATTCGAAAATTCCCAATAAGATGATGAATCCCAATATAACCAACCATCCGATTCCTTTTTTAGAAGCTACGTAATTCGGATTATCTTTCAATCTTCCTTGAACAGGTATCTTGCGATTATCATTGCGATTAAGGGCGGACCTTATCTTCTTTAGCTGTAATGAAGTTTCTAATACGTCCCCATTCATTCCGTTCTGTAAATGAGAATGGAGTTCTCTTTCTCTTTTTTCAATCTCATCAATGAGGAGATCTCTCACCATTGAAGAAGAATCATTTGGAGTTTTTCTTGAAAATAAGTTAAAAGACCTAGTATTCGAATAATCTTGTCTTCTTAGCGTTCGGGTAAAGTTATTAAATTCTGGTATCCTTATCTTGCGAATATCATAATAAAGCGCGATAGCATCTTTTAAATGGTTTTTTGGTAGATTTCCATCTGATTTGAAAAAGAGCGTTTCAATGATTTTAACCCTATTGATCATATCAGCAGGGATTAGATTGATTCCTAAATGGACGATATAGCGATTTATTCGTTCCAAGAAATAATGGATAAACTCATCCTTTCTTGGATCTCTCCTACCAATTTCTAATTTAATACCTATCATATCCACATGATTACTAATAAGTTGCAAAGTGGTAGCTGAAAGTTTAGCGTGATTACCACTCATTATACATCTTTCCACCAAAGTTTCAAATTTATTATCCATTAAATTCATCATCATTGTTTTTTTAACCTCTTGCTATTCTTTCTTTGAGATTGAAATTGCTGGTATGCAATTTCGATTTTTTGGTCAACTCTACCTTCTCCTTTTAAAGGTGGCGTCTTGTGGGAACGCGTGATTAATTTTTTTTGTGAGATTAAAAAGGCATCTTCTTCCGCAATGAGTTGGTCCAAGTTAACAGATTCTTTAACTGCTTGCATTTGAATCCTCTTCTTGGGAATTCTTGAGTGTTGTTCAAAGGTGGTGGCTACTTTATAACAAAAAAATGCGTATGGAAAAGTCAAGATAAACCCCATACATTGAAAATAGTAGCCAATTCCGATTCCTTGATATACATAAATGGAAAAATCACCGTTTTCAACAACCATTCCTGGAAAAAATAACCCATTAGAGAAGAGGATCATAAAAGGAAATATAATTATCATAAGAATTGTCATAAAGGTAGTTGAGAGGAAGAAATAAGAATTGGATCTAGTTGTTTCCAAGTTAGACACAGTTTCTGGGTTTCTAAATAAAGCGATTACTATCGAACCAACTAATAAAAAAACTTGGATAAAACTCATCATTGGTGATATCATGTAATTTTGAGGAATGTATTGATTTAACAAGCTGCTTTCAAGATGTTTGATAGTAGCCCAACCATTTAAGATTTCATAAGTGCTTTCCATGAGCTTTTGCCCGATATCATTCCGAACTTCCACGGAAAACCATTCTAAAAACAATGAAACGAACGTGAACAAGAGTCCAATGATAAAAAACAGCTTGAGCAAGTCAGCCGATTTTTCATAAAGTTTCATGCAAGAAGATACTTTTAGAGCTATTTAAAAAAAAAATCTCTTAGTGAATATATATTCGAGTTAATATCCTAGTTTTTTCTTTTTAAATTAACAACTATAGATTTAAATATATAGCTGTAATGTATTGATCTTGAAAGACGTAAATGCAAAAATTATTAACTATGATACGACCATCTGCCACCCTGGATTTTTGTCTTTTGGTAGTGCAATTACTGCACTTTAATTTCGCCCTCCAAGAGTCGTGATATACACGGAACTGGGGAATCCCCCTTTAATTCTTCAGCGAAAATACTTTTCGCAGGCAGATGGAAGTATCACCTTTCATTCAAAAAATATTAAAAATAATAATTTTTGCACTTTTCTCCTAAAAGTACTGTCAAAATTATGCTTGAGTATATCATTCTAAAATAATTAACTAATGGTAAGTATTTTAGTCATCCAAAAACGACTGGTATTTAGAAAGAATGGCATTATTTTGATTCAAATCTTGCTCTCTTTCAAATTCAGTTTCTATGGACAAGGGTTTAGTTTCGAATGGTTCATGATTCCCTTGGTCATTTATCATGGTTACCTTCTCTTTTTTAGGTTCATAAATTGATTTCTTACTTAAGAAAGCCGTGAAACTGTTTTTCTTTAATTTAACAGGTTTTTCTACCCTCCTATAAGTTACTTCGTACTCAATTTGAGTCATCCATTCCTCAGAAAATTCCTCGCTTATGAGGATGAGGTCTTCCTTAGGAAGAACAAAGCGTTTCTCGTAATGGGGAGTCTTAAATTGAATTGTCATGTTGTTAGTTGCTTGAAAATAGCGATAGAAGACAAGTGCAATGGCCCCCAAATATATAAAAATCAACGCAAATCCTAATGATGTAAACAAGCGCACTAAATCTCCCATTTGCATTGCCAAGAAAAGTGAAAACAAAGCTCCAAATCCTAAAAAGGGTAGGGAATAATTCTTCGCGTTTCTATAGAACGAATTTTTCATCTTAAGTTGTTTAATGAGCGCGTTTGAAGAGGAGCCTTGAGTTGTTAACAAAGTGTACTTATGCTCCAAATATTCTATTAACTCTTGTAGTTCCTCCAGTTCGATAAAATGCATATTAGAAGAATATTGATAGGGAAATGGGATGGTTTTCTCAATGGATGAAACAGATTGATTGGTTATGAGTATCGGATCAATGATGATCTTGTATTCAACGTCTCCTGATGTTATAAAAAGTGGTTTTTGCTTAATACCTCTCTGAACAAGGATCTCCAATCCAAGGTAATTTGATAATAAAGTGAAAAGAGTCCCTTCATTTGTAAAGCTTTCAAACATTGCATCAGAAACCTTCTTGAGCTGTCTTAAGTGAGCTTCTGGAATGGAATCTGGAACATATCTTAATGAGGAAGCTTCATTTGTGCTAAGATGCTTCAGGATTCTTTTTTCAGATACCATTAGGCAATTTCGAGAGAGGAAGTATTTTATAGGCATGAGTATTATTAAACGGGTGTTATTAGACACCGTAATGACCTTGCATCCCAAAAAGTCAATTCCCCGTCGAAATTCCCTCATATCTTGTCTATTTAAAGGTATCTCGTGAAATTGTCGATCTTTTGCTATGCTTGAAATTTTTTGATAAAATTGATTCCTCTCAAATTTAGGTGCTGTTTCTTGTGATGAATTGCGATTTATTTTTGGTATTGATGCTCGAAAGGGTTCGGGTAATTTGATCAATGTATCTTCCATTTCAGGTTTACTTACAAGAGGTTCCATTTGCAACTTGTTCATATCAGCACCCTTCTTATCAAAATTTACTCTTACACTAGAGCGAAAAACTTGATTTCGAAAGGGTTTTACCTCATCTTCTTCAATAAAGCAAGGTTTCTCTACTTCAAATTCTTCTTCAATTACTTTCTCTTCATTAATTTTAGGAGGTTGTTCTTCTGATTCAACATCTGATGTTAGGGAATCATCCATCTTTTCTTCATTAAGCGAATTTGAAATCATTTCGCTCTCATTTCGTTCTTGATCTTTACTGGCATTAAACCATTCATTGAGGTTATTAATAATTACTTTACTTTTATGAGATCGTAACGTTAACCTTTCTTGAGGAAGGAGTCTTTTTGGTTCTGATGTGGAAAGGTCTTGGATATTGGGGATTGTTTCATATCCATTAGTGCATTCCTTTGCATTCGTTATTATCTTATTTGCGGTAGCGACCCCGATTCCGGGTATGCAAGCTATTTGATCAGATGTGGCCCTTGCTATCTCTTGAATGGTATTAAACCCGTTTGATTTCAATTTCAAGGCAAAATTCGGCCCGATCCCTTTCACACTCGTGAGATCTTCACATTTTTCTTGATTTACTTGAAAATTAATTTTGGATACTTGAAGCTGATTATCATGTAAATTCCTGGACTGAGCAAGTTGGTCCAAAACTTCCTTAAATCTTGCAGTCCATTCTGCATTTTCTTGAATTTGAGCTTCATTTAATGCATTCTCAGCAAATTTCATCGCTTGCGCGATATGATTTTCATTGACTAACTCTTGCAGATTTTCAAATAAAAATGCGAGATCCCATTTTTTATCTACTTGAAGTGTTCCATTCACGCTAACCATAATTTTCAAGGATAATTAGTCACAGTCTTATTTAAAAAAAAAATTGAAAAAGAAAAAAGAGGGGAAGAAACCTCCATACTTTCAACTGCTTCTCTCTTTTTATCTAACAATTTTTCTTTATAAAATGAGGAGGATATTAACTTCTAACGTGTCACTAAAAAAATATGTCAACCTCCAAGAACCTTTATTAGACGAACCACCAGAAATACTTAATTTCATAAAAGATGAGCGACTTCAACGGGTCCTTTTAGAACACCAAATTTTTACATTACGATCCATTCAGAAAGAAGCAATCGCGAAAGGATTATTTTTTCGAAAATCTTTCTTGGTTTGCGCTCCGAGCGGGAGTGGGAAGACTCTTATAGGCGAGTTATGTGCGGTTCACGCCATTTTCAATAATTTTGGTAAATCAATATATCTAGTACCTTTTAAGGCTTTAGCATCCGAAAAATATCTCTCATTCAAGCACGATTATGAGCGTTTCGGTATTCGCGTGGAACTGTCCATAGGAGACCAAGAACCTGAAGAAAAAGCTTTGGAAGATGCTGACCTAATCATTACCACCTATGAAAAAATGGATTCTATCCTCCGGAATTTTCACGACAAGCAATGGATTTCAGACATAACAACTATAGTGATTGATGAGATACATGTTATTAACGAGTCGGATAGGGGTCCTCGCTTGGAATCACTTATCGTCAGACTCAACGAATTCTTGCATCAACCTCAAATCATAGGACTTTCTGCCACCATTGCAAACCCTGAGTTTTTCAATCAATGGCTTTCTTCACTTGGCAACAAGATGATTTTAATCAAGTCGGACGTTCGACCAGTGCCGCTTCATTATCAGATTGAAATTTCCCGCAATAAGGATTCTACACTAAAAAAAATCGTAAATGATACCTTATCTCAAAATGGTCAAGTATTGGTGTTTGTCAACAAAAGAAAGTTAACTCAAAACATTGCCCTCAATCTAAGAATGCTGGTAAAAGGTCATCTAAGTCCTGAAGAACTGAATGAATGCAAAAAAGCGGAAAGTAGCCTTTCATCGCTTCGAGGAGGCATTCTTGACTTGAGAAAGTCAATTAAGCACGGTGTTGCATTCCATCATGCGGGCTTGCTTCACAAGGAGCGTAAAGTGGTAGAAGAAGCATTTCGAAAACACTTCCTTAAATTAATAATTTGTACTACAACCTTGTCGGCGGGTATTAACCTTCCCGCTAGGGTTGTAGTTTTAAGAGATTTCAAGAAATATACCACTTCAGGGCATAACGTCAAGAATTTCGAAGATCTCCACGAAAATGGAGATGGCTTTTCCTATTTCAAGCCATTTTCGGCCAATGAGGTATTTCAAATGTTGGGAAGAGCTGGTCGACCAGGTTTGGATTCAATAGGACATGGGATCATCCTTGGATGTGATGTAAATGAGAGAGAATGGATTGAAGATCACTATTTTTCTGTAGATCCAACCGAAGAAATTGTCCCTAAATATAATAATTTAGGTTCCGGGTTAAATACCATCCATACTCTCAAGGAGCAAGTTCTACTAAGAATTTACGAAGAAGAAAACATCTCGATGGAACAGTTAAAGAATTTCTTTAAGAAAACGTTCTTTTGGTTTTGTATTCAAGATAAAATGGGAGATGATGCCATCCCAATAGAGCAGTTATTAATGATCGAAGAAATATCTCCAAAAAACATTTTGAGATTACATTCCCAACCCGAAAAAATAAAAACCATCAGGAAGCGATCTTATCCCATAAAAATATCAAGATTCACCAAAGAGGGCATTGGGGGATATGTGAAAACCGATTACGGGGTTCATAACGTCCAATTTGATCTTGATAGAGGAATTGAATGTTCTTGTGGATTTGAGAACGGAATGTCAGATGGATATGCAACCACCAAGTTCTCATTTGAGTTTTGCGACCACGTACTTGCCTTTTTACTCTATATCTTTGAAATTCCCGACTCTAACTTTCAGAAACACGTGGAAGATGTTATACCCCAGTGTTTAAAGACCCAATACATATTGAATTACCTTTTTGAGAAGGGATTAATAATCAAAAATGAGAATGGTACCATAAAGTGCTCGCAATTTGGAAAATTAATTATACGTTTATACTTGTATCCCGTGTCAGGTGTATTAATTCGATCCAAGTTAGAAAATTTCGAGATATCTTCCTATCAAGATATGATAAAGAGCGCCTTTGATATTCTTCGCGCTGAAGCACGCGTTAGAGATTACCACTTGTTACAACCGCTACTCGAATGGACAGATGAGGAGCCCGTAGACAGCATCATCCAGAAGCACAATATCATGGCAGGTGACCTGTACAGCTTGAGAGATAATTTAGAGAGAATTATCACTTTCATGGGAATCATTGCCATTCACTTGGCAGATACGGGAAGTGACCTTCAAGATAATTTAATTAGAGTAGCAGAAATGGCAGAAACATTAAAGATTAGAATCCATTATGGCGTGAGGGAAGAACTATTTGATCTTGTCATGCGTTTGGATAATGTTGCTCGAGTGAGAGGGCGTATTTTATTCGATGCTGGATACCATACTTCAAATCAAGTGAAAAAGGAGATACCCTCTGTTCTTCACAGAAAAACGGGAATAAGTCTAATAATATGTAAAAAATTATCAAGACTATAAGGTGAGAAAGTGTCTTACGAAGCCGATGATGATCCCTTGTTTGCTCCTAGAAAAAAACAAATAAAAATACGGGAATTTTTAGTCATAGAGAAAGAAGAAAAAGGAAATACTAATTATATCATAAAATCATTTGGATCTTCTAAGGAAGAGGCATTGGATGCACTTTCATTTCTCAAGAACGCAATTAATTCATTTAACAAGTTATCCCCTTTACAAAAAATCGAATTTTGTAAAAGCCAACGAACATTAATTAAATTATATCTAAAACTATTAAACCAAAAAAATAATCATTTATAATTATTTAACGGATGCCTTACATGGAATAATAGAATATTTTATTTTTTTTTTTTGAAAAAAGTTTGAATGAAAATATAATCACGACAGGCACTTTCAAACTCGATTCGTAATAAAGCCTTGAAAAGAGGATCCCGCTTGGATAGAGGCAAAGATCTTGAATCATCGTTACCCTTCCTAGATCTGTGGAGGAATTCAGAATGGGGGATAATGATTTTGGATAGATCCTTTTCCAGCGGGAGATCCTCTGCGTGCTCCGTATCCGATAAAATTTTTCGAAATTTTTTTCCGTGAGAACTCATGAATATAAATCCTAATAGATCTATATAAATAACAAAAAAACAAAAAAAGAATTTTCAATTAAGTACTTTTTAAAATATAATCTTCATTTCGGTTCATGAGATGTCCCTCTTTCAAAGCTCGCCTCATTAGGTTGGCAAATTCTGATTGAGGAATGTGTTTATTTTCTGCCATAATTTCAATGATATATTTTGGAAAAGTTTTATACATCTCAGAGAGTTCTCTTAACATTAAGATAAACGAATTAAACATTTGCTCATCTTTATCTTCATTTTTTGATGGTAATATAGAAACATCACTCACATTACTCGAAGCAATCTTAAATCCTCCTTCTGAAACAAAATCAGGCTCTCCTTTCAGTTCTTGTCGACTAAATTCATGTTGTAAACGTTTTGTTCTATTTACCGCATTTGTCATTCCATTAACTAGCTCTGATTTATTTAAGAGGCTCTCGACTTTATGAGAATGCCCACAACGTAAACATTTTTTTGTCTTTTGCGTTGTTTTTACATAACTAAACTGGTGACATTTATGGCATGCAAATATCAGGTATGGGGTCTCATCTCGCTTCCATTCTTCTTCCATTCATTTCACCTCGTTTTTTTATGAGGTGTATACAAATTTTTAATAATAAATACTAATTCTTCGGGAACATCAATTGATATGGTTCGAAACCAGTTTTGATCCCCCCATTCGGAAATCCTCTGCTTGAGCAATCGCTTTTCCCCCTCAAACTGTTCGGTGAAATCCTCGAAGTCAAATACGAATAAGACGAGTTTCCTTGCTTGTCGAAGCCGTATCAAATCCTTCTCTGATATGGACACGCTTTCTTTAATAAACGTGCGAGGATCGATAATAAATAAAGAAATTTCAGAAAAAAGATCAATTCTCCTTCCAGTTTCCTGCAAACCAAGGATGATACCTTCTTTTTGTAATTTTTTACGTAAACCAAATTTCCCCGGCACATCCTTGCTAATCAATATTTCTGGATCTGGAATTCTCAATGAGGTGCTGGATATAGGATGCTCAGGTTTCGAAGAAGAAAAATAAGATACCAAGGTTTCTTGGTTTGGAGATCGAGGTTTTGATGGTGGCAAATATTTAATTTTACTAGTCACCTTTTCAATTTTTTGTTTGAATTTTACTTCTTTCGTATCTCCCATATCATTTTCCTGATAATTAATTGGTCCTTTTTTATTAGTTTCCTCTGTAGACACCTTAAGATTATCATTCATTTTTTGTATTTTATTGAGTGCAATTCTTAAGTAAATTTCATCATTAGTCTCCTTGGTATACAACAAGATGACCTTACCTTCTTTTTGACGAGCAGTTCGTCCCTTTCTTTGGATATACCTGATTTCTGATGCCACAATATCATAAAATACCACTATATCGCATTCAGCGATATCCAATCCTTCCTCCGCTACATTTGTAGCTACGAGAACATTAAATATGCCTTCCTTGAAGGACTTCAGAATCTCCAGTTGTCTTTTTTGACTCATTCCCTTATCTTTTTTTGACTTGGTCGCTTGCCCCACGAATCGAGTGGGCTTGATCATGGATTCTTTTTCCAAACGTGAAGTGATATTTTGGATAGAATCCCTCAATTTTACGAATACCAAGATTCTTGAATCGGGATTTTCATGTAATTGATCGATTAGTATCTTTTTTAAAACAATATATTTAGGATGGATCAAACCTTCTGGATATTCGGATTCATGATTTTTTAGTTCAAGATAAATTCGACGTATTCGGTTATCTCCTGCTAGATTCTGATTTGCCTTGCTACTGTTCTGCTTTCGGGCCTCTTTCATTAATTTTTCTAAATACGTGAGTAGGATATCGAGTCCTTGTTGTTCGATGAGTTCTAACATGTGATATAGAATGAGTCCTTGGGCATTAACTGAAATAACACCATAGACACTCTTATCCCCAGAGGACATCTGCTTGATTAATTCTGTATTGAGCCTTAACAGGTCTTTTCTTGTTATCTTTTTTACCAACGTTTCTCCTTTTTTTTCGATATGCCCCATTTGGGAGAGATATTGAAGTCGTTCTTCCACCAAGCGATTGATAACGATCAGAGCATCTTCCATTAATTCTGTCATATCCACTCCGATTTTAAATATATTCATTGGTTGTAAGTAGTTTTTCACATCTTCATCCTTTCGGGTTCTCACGTGGACATTGTTTTTATCAATATGTAATAATTGACATAGTTCATTAATGCGTTCCTTGGAAGATCCCGGTGAAGCGGTAAGTGCTAATATGGTACCGTCGGGGTTTTGGTCTTGAAAGGTGTCTGCAATGAGTCCATAGGGATAATCGCCACTTGCGTGGTGTGCTTCATCAAAGATGATAAGGCAAGTGTTTTTGAGGTCATAATGTTTTGCAACTAAATCATTTCTTAGAGTTTGAGGGGTATAAAATAAGATCTGATGTGCTTCAAATAATTTAGGTCTTTCTTCTGATGGATTTTTCCCAGTAAGCGTAATCATAGAATCATCGGGAATTGCGAGGAATTGAGCAAATGATTCATGATGCTGATTAATTAAAGGACGTGTAGGTGCTAGAACAATAATTTTTGAATTTCTGGGATAGGATTGGAGTGTTTCTGCTACTACCAATAGTGATATGATGGTTTTTCCCAGACCAGTAGGGATGACCACTAATGAGTTTCTATTTACACACTTTTTCGCAATTTCTACTTGGTATTCTCGAAATTGGATTTTATTTGTTTCAAGGAATCTAAAGGGACTCATTTCGGTCGCACGGGCCATTTTATTATCCTCCTTTAATGTATATTTGATAGCCATCAATGTTAACGTGGGAAGGATCACGGTTAGTTTTTTTAAACATAGCAATCTCAGTTCCTAATCTTATAGCTAAGGGTGAAGGGTATAGTAGAAAATTTTCCCCCGAGTTGAAAAAATAGGGATAGTTCTTGTATAAACGCACAATTTTCTTCGTGAGCTGAGAGTTAGCAATCTGAATATCAAAACCCTTTCCAATCTTCACTCCTTGGAAATAAAGAACCATGTCACTTAAATCATTTGCTATTTCTTGAGAGATCCATACTTCCTTCCTCTCACCATGCCAAACTTGTTCATTTCTGGGCCAGATGGTTAAATAATTTTTGCCATTCATCCATCTTTTCTCTAGTTGATATCCCTTAAATGAATTTAAGAATAAATCTTGAAACTGTAAGATGAGTTCCATGATAGATTCTGTTTCTTCACTTGAGATGTCCCATTGAACAGCTAATTTGCTAAAATTAAACGATTTATTCGAATCTTTATCAAATTTCTTAAGATTTAAAATGAGATTCTTCAATCCTTGAAGAGTAGCCAAAAATTGTGTTCCTTTTTGCATTAAAGAATATCATCGTCGAAATTATTTAAAAAAAAAACTTTACTAAATAACACTTCGAAAAAGGCAATGACAATTATAAAAAAGTGAAAAAAATCTCATTTTTTGAATTTATATATCTTTTTATCTGCTTGCTTTCTTCCAGCCGTGTAGATGATTGTTCCCGGTACTGAAATGAATCCAATGATGAGACCTACTGCCCATAAAAATTCGCCTTCGGATAGATTGAATTCAGGTGGACTTGGATTCCCAGTTAAAGAAATTTGCGTTTCTCCCATTAATATCGATTCAGATGCATAACCATCATTTATGTAAATTAATATTCGGTATGAATCCGTATTAAGTGGCGTGTAAAGGAGTGAAAATATCGTATATGTCAAAAAATCCTTCTGAGTAAATTCAATGTTTTTAAAGAACACCTGATCCTTATATATCTCGATATAAGCATGACCTTCAAATAATGGAGTCTGCCCGGTGCCAAATTTTTGAGACGCGTTGATCGTAATCAATAAGGTCTTAGAAGTATTTGTCCATGACACGCTTTTTATTAATTCATAGTAGGTACTAATAAAGATCTCTTGAGTAGCTATCTTATCCAAACCTTCATATACAGAGATGTATCCTGAAGCTAAAGGATAACAGGAAGGATCCGCAGGAATGTAAATTGATTTTTCATAAGTTCCGTCTGGAAGTACATCTAACACACTTGAACCTGCGAATTCGGATTCAAATTTTACAGTGGCATAAGGTCCGAATTTTTCCAATACCAGGTTACCTAATTCTACCGATAAATGACAGTATTCACCTAGTAGTATAGGTCCATCTTGAGTCGCATCTATTCGCACATCATCATTTCTTGCCATTTCAAATATCCATCCAAAAATACATGGCTCTATTTGTTCCCTCTCTGAAGTGAGAAAAAATTGGTTAAATTCGTTCGAATAAATCGACTGGATTAGAGATTGCGTTTGAGTTATGTTAAATTGAACGGAAAGGTCATATAAACTCGCAATTTTATAGCAATAATAGATATTTTTAATATTAGTATAATTGAGGTTCGCTTCTACAAATTGCTGAACTTTTACATGGTTGAGATCCGGCTCTCCTAATGCATTTAGGATATATAATGCTTGATAGGTGTTTTCCAAGGCTTTTTCTAGAGTATTATCGTGGAATGGCAATAAATAAATAAAATTAGCAGTTTCTACCAAGCTTCGAGAAATATGGGTAATTAGAGCATCTGCATCCATTAAAAGATCTCGTAATGGACCTACATTCAACTCCTTGGTAAGAAGCTCTAAGGACCGAATAGCATTATAGGAGTTCTCGAATACTATAGTTTTTGCTTGCCTTTCGTCAGAAAATATCATGTCTTGCACTGACATACAAAATCCCCCGAACAACTGAGATTTAGAGGGATTTAAGTATTGCGCGTTAGTGATCCCATGAATCACGGTACTCAAGTTTATATCGCTCTTTAGATCATCCATTTTAAATAGTATCTCTAACACGTTTAATGCATCGAGCATCCATTCTAGTGAAAAATAATTTCTCACTTCAGGAATGATATTATAATCGCTAAATGTTATAAATTCTATAGGATGGGATCGAAACCATCCCCTAGTAATATCCATATCAGTACTTCCCAAGAATCCATAGCCATCCACTGAATCGAAATACTTTATAGTAGCACTAATCCAATCGTATAATTGTTGTATCGGAAGTTCACTTAGACGGTTCATAACATCATAAGAACCTATCAATGACTGTAATTGAGCTAATGATTGGTAGTCGTTAGTTAGAGGAGCATATCCTCCTTTTGATTTACAAAAGGAAATAAAAGATGCCACTTGAGCCTTTTCTAATAGGCTAAGAGAATTAAGCTCACTCGTTCCTTCTAAAGATCGAACAATCTCAAAAGTATCAATGAGTTCATGATAAGGAACCGTGCTGGATGATACCCATCCTCCCAAGTGAGTTCTTCCGTCCAATATGAATGAGATTAATTGAGTTCTGTCAATTCCTGTAAATCCCATTATATCAGATAATTCCAATCCGATTGCACTAGCTACGATATTACTTTCATTGAGTGGATATGGAAATTGAGATACAGAGAAAAAATTCTTGTCTGAATCGTATAATGCTTCCAAATAACCATAAAAATCTTGTATGTCGATAGTTTGTTCCATTCCAAGCACTTCCAATGACTTTATTGCATAAAACGATGAACGTAAGTTAGGATCAAATGCATCAATAGAATTAAAGGATATGTCCAGATCATTATAAAACCCCCCACTCCCGGCTTGTAATGAATTTAAGTACACTATCAGATCATCTATCACATTTTGATAGGGCGTCCAATCGCTCAATAACATATCTAAAGTGATGAGCGCATAGTAGGTATTATCGGCAGTTGATATTAAATATTTTGGCTCTAAATTCATGTCAAAGGGTCTTCCAATGAACCCTGAAGTGATGGGATTATAACAGCTCCAGATAAAATCAATGAGTTTCTGGGAATCAATCGATCCTAATTGATATAGCATGTTCAGGGAAAGAAGTCCGTAGCAGGTGACTTCAAGCACGCTGGTCAAGGGATAAAATTTTTCCTCAAAATCGACATCCAAGTATCTATAAGTTGTATCATCAATGAAGCAAGAGTTCAACGGCATGCAATGACTCATTATATATTGTCCAACTGCAACTTCATCCACTTGCGAAAGTTTTCCAAGAGCCCGTAATGTAGAAAGTGCTTGATATGTAGCTTGAAGGGTAGGTTGGTAATAACTTGAGAAGTAACCATTAGCATTATATTCAGCCGTCTTTTCGGTCAAAATATCCTCCAGAAATTCCATAGTAGCATCAGAAGTGAGAGGAGAGAACTCTTGCTGGTCAAATGAGGAATATTTACCCCGCCCAACTGATTGTTGCCCCGCTACATTGTAAAAGATTGAAAATAAGAGTGTACAAATGGTACATATCAACAATAGACCCATGCTTACCTTCATGTATAATTTCATTTTTGTAACCTAAAAATATTGCATTTAACCCTAACTGAATCTATAAGTATTTAAATAAAAAAAGAAAAAAACTCTCAACATTACTTAAATTAATGTTATCTAATCAGATTATGTTTAATCCTAATTTTGATAAGAAAAAGCGAAAAAATGGAAAACCCGATTGACACATGAAAAATAAGGTAAAAATAGAAAGAGTAAAAAATGTCAGTCTCCAATTGGAGACCAATCATCATGGTCCTACCACCTGCAGGGGGGGACCTTTTGGATAATAGTAATTACGCACCTTGATGGTAATCTTCTCGCTACCCGGTGTTCCTAACGGAATGATCATTTTTGAACTGGAAAACTCGTGTTCATAATCTATTGGTGATTTATTTAATAAAATAAATGATCCTAAATTGGTTCTAACAGCATGCAAGTAATATTCAAAGCTTTCATGAGGATTAAAGATTTTCTGAGCGGCCCCCAATTTAACCTCCATTAGCGATTGAACCAAGGGCATCTCCTCCTCTTGCTCAATTAACCCGAACTTGATCATGATTTTCCGGAGCAGTTCAGATGATTTCACCAAGCTTTTAAACCCTTCCACTCGCAAGTGATTGAACACATTCTGTTCCACTTGATGTTGAATGGTACTCATTTGTATCCCAAGATGAGAGCAAATAGTATTTACTTTTAATCGTTTCTGCTTGTCACATAACGCAACAATGCTACAAACGACCCCAGCAATAACATCATCTTTCGTGCATTTAATAGTTTCCCAGAAAGTGTACATTATTCTTTTAGCGGTATCGTAAAACTCCATGTTCATTCCAAATTGTTCTGTTATCTGTAATATTTTTTGTAGAATGTAATTCTTCCGATCTCGCTTTTGGTAATACGGGATAAAGTTCTTCACTTGGAGCTTGAAGGCGTTAAATTCTTTCTTGGTTATTCGGGAAATCTCAAGGAGTTCTTGTTCATTAATCCCCTTGCAATTTAGCTTAAAATGAAGGTAAATGGTAATTGGTACCAACTTCTCCGGACTCCTGAATTTCGTTCCAGGTTGTAACACTTTTCTAATGGCACTAAATTGTTTGAAAATCGGTTGTAATTCAGATAATGGAAGGGCTAAACCTGATAAGATCCTCCTAATCTCTTTTTGAGCTTTAATCTTCACGTCTTCCTCACGATCTCGCTCTGAATCAAGTTTTTGCCATTTTTGCAATTGAACTGATTGAGCTTTGGTAACTCGTTCTTTATAAAATCCTATTTGAGTTTTTCCACGAGGAGCGTTTTGAATTACGGCTTCATCATAAGGATGATGGTATTCAAAGACTAAACTTGAGAGAATTATTCCACAATTCGCACATACGTACCCTTCCCGGGTTTGTTTGATGTCCGTGGAATTGCACGCATCACAAGCGGAAATATCATTGTCTACTGAATACTCTTCTTGCTGCCATTTTTTTATTACCATTTAATAACCACTTATTTTAATATTTTTTAGTCGATCTAGTCGACCACAATTTTATATTGCATGAGTTTGATTTTTGAACCTTATCTTTCTCACTTTTTGTCACTCGGATCACTAATTCTAAAGGGATCATAATAAATTTTCATAAAAAATTGGAGAGATAGAAAACAAAAATATTAAAATTGTTTAATAATCTTTATAATTAAGAAGAAGAGAGGAGAGATAGAAAAATCGAACTTGAAAATATATTTCACTGATTTCATTTCGTGGATCACCCCCAAAAATAACTCGTGAAGAAGTAGACGCACATCGATGTTATTTCTTAAATTGACTCCAATAATGAAAAAGAATAGCTTTCTCATTATCTATCTAAATGAGGAAACAGTTTACTTTGGTTGATTATCACACATGCTCTCATTTTTTAATTTTGCTTCCTCAAATCCCTTTTCATGCGTGCTACTCTTTATTTTTAAGAACTTATTTAAACTCAACTAAACTTTAAAAATTTGAGTTACTCCTTTTTAAGGTTATTATTATTTTATAATGTAATATAGATTGGAGATATGAATTTTCCATCAAGTCGATGTAGAATTGCAAAAGTCAAAAAAATCATAGAGCAGTATCTTAATGCCCTAAAAAAAGGATCCTAAAATATTTTTCACATTATTAGGTGGATGTAAAATTCAGTAGTTATAAGACCCAAATTAATGGCGTGTTTTTTGTAAAATAAAATTTCCTAAAAAGTTTATAACTATTTAGCTTCTTTTGATTACACGGTGATTATATTAATAATAAAAAATAGGAAACTTTCAGAAAAAGAGCTTTCACAAATTTTTAACGTGGTAAAACATCCATTGCGGAGAGGGATTCTTAAACTTTTATCTAATAGTCCACAATCTTATACAATGATTTTGAAAAGCCTTGAGATTCCTGAAAGCAGCATTTTAAACTATCATTTAAGAGAAATGGACGATTTATTGATTAACAAAGATGATTGTGGAAAATACATATTAAACGAAATCGGAGAAATTTGTGTGCAACTTATACTTAGAGTCAAGGAAAAAGAGGATATTCATAGTATCAATAAACTTCAGTTAATGGTAGAAAAATTAAAATCAACATTATTTTGGATTCAAATAGTATTCTTACCACTTTTAGTTATTTTAGCATTAGAACTCTATATGCTAAATATTATTAATTTTGGATCTATTCTTGAAATTTTTACTTCAAGTGTGATTTTTAGTACAATATTTGGAACTAGTTTCATCATAATTAATAAAGAATTGGGCATTACCTTAGAAAAGAAAGAGAAAATCGGAAATTATTCCATATTATTTACCGTTTGGATACTGGTTCAAACAATATTCACTCTTATATGGTAATTAGTTATTTTTTAATTAAAGGGTTCCAATTTTTTGTTTAAATAGAAATGCATGATAATCCTCAATAGGAATTAATTTGAGGTATACATGAAATGGAAGTTGAATTTGCAATATTAATTGAAGAAATGAGAAGTGAAGAACCTTTTGATTATGCTGCGTTTTTTGATTATTCTCGATTCTTACCTCCTGGAGAATTGAGTCTCTCAAAAGACAGTAATATCGTCTGGTAATTTTTTTTTTAATATTCTAATTTTTTTTATTTAAAAATAACGAGTGGCTTCTTCTTGCAGAATATAAATAAGAAAAAGTCAAAAAAAAAATGTACTTATCGATAAGTATTTGGCTCTGGTTTCTCGGCATATGGGTAGTATCGCAAGCCACAAAATCGGTTCTGAGTCGTTCAAGGGGATTAATTCGTGGTATTTTTAACATCCTCTTTTTTTTCGGAGTGTTTGTTCATGAATTCAGCCATCTGATGTTTTGTTTCATATTACGCGTCCCAACCAACGGAATGAAATTTCAATTCTGGGATAAAAGAATCGGAATGGTAAATCCTGCAGGTTCCGTGGGTTTACCAGAATTCCCTCGGATGTCAATGATGCAAGCTTTAATGGTGGGTATTGCACCATTATTTGTATCCACTTTCTTATTCATGGGATGCTTAGATCTGATTTTCACGTTTGAAACAACTTTTGAAATTCAATTGTTCATAATTATTCTTGCGATTTCCATAATCTGTACAGCAGCTCCTTCTGGAGTAGATATCTCGAATATTCTTGACGCTGCAGCTGGAGATCCTCTTCAATCGTTCCTTCAATTTTTATATGCGGGTGCATCCTTAATGATCAGTATTTATATCGTGGATTTATCGGGCATTATATTGCCTTTAGAAGTGCTGTATTACATATCATACTTTACGCTTACAATTATCATTTACTTATTAATTATCCTTATAGTTAGGATGATAAGAGCATCTTTTAGACGTGCATTTCCTACCGACAGTTATTCTTCACAGCAAGTACTGCGAAAGAGGCATAAACCTAAAAAACCACCAAAACATGAGGAGGGGAGTTGGTAAATATGAAAGGGATGTGTTTAATAGTTATTGGATTGGCTTTTTTTATGGTTTATCAAACCAATCCAATGGGAACACTCATTATTGCTGGAGTGATTCTCGCTGGCTATGCGTATATCAAATCTAGAAAGAAAGGCAGTTCAAGGAGAAAAGGGGTATTTTTTGGGAAGGGAGTGAGATCGATGCAAGAAAATTCTCCAATTAATGAAATCATGACAATGTTTTTAGTCCAGCAGATTTTGGATAAAAATCGTGAGAAACTATCATCTTCAGAATCTCAAGAAAAGGATCAAGAAATATTGGAATTGGAACAAAAGAAGCGAGAAATCCTGTCCCTATTGGAGTGAAATGAATAATGATGAATGTATTATCCTTACTCGAAAATAATTTGAATGAGAGAGGTCAAATTATCTCCATTTCTGGTTCCTCAGGAACGGGAAAAACGACTCTTGCGCTTCAAATTGTTGCGGAATCATTGACTGCTAAGGTTCCATTTGAAGAACAATGTTTGTGGATACAAGCAAGTGAAGGCTTTCCAAAAAAACGACTGGAATCAATGTTACGATCTGAACCCTCAACCCTGAATTTCTTGTTGAAAAACACGTTTATCGTGCCATCAAGGAATGTCTTTCATGATTTTGATGAACAATCCAAATCGTTACGTGATATTCCTTTACAATATTTACCCCCTGAGATTAAATTTATAGTTATTGATAACATCTCTCATCATTTAAGATACCGAATAGCTGAAGTAAATGATTTTGCAGGTCGGTCTAAGATTATAAACAGATTTTTTGATGAGATCTTATTTCCTCTCATCATGTTTTGTAAGAGAACTCAGATTCATCTCATTTTGATTCATGAAGTATCACAAGATCCTGAAACCGGAAAAACTAGATCATTTTATCATAAATTATTCGACAGAATTCAAGATATATCAATCACTTTAACTCGACCAGGTTATAGTAACTTGAGATCTCAGATGCAAGTCGAATTTGGTGAGGAGCAACTTATAAAATCTTATATATTGGATGATATAGGATTAGTCCTAACTACTTAATTCTTCTCTTCGGAGACATAATTTTTCTAATTAACCCTTATTAAGTCCTTTTTAACTGCACTTAAAGGAAAAAAAAATTTCAAGGATCTATCTTTTTCTTTAAATATGCTGGATGATATTTATGTTACATGTCAAGCCATCATGATTCTGATACCAATGATACCAATTCGGTCGTGATATGTTCAGTGTGTCATTCAGAGATTATTGATCTAGTCGGAGTATATCAGTCACCAGTAAATTTTGCAGTCGTGTGTAAAAAATGTTTGACTCGATTTACGCGCAATGACATCGAGATGATGATCGGTCTCTTTTTTTTATATGGAGGTTATTTTGGTAAATTAAAAAATAGAACTTTCTCGTTAAATAAAGTGCTTTCAAGCATGGATATGCCTATTAACAAGGAAGAAGTTGAAGAGATGAATCAAAGGCTAATGCATCAAGCGTTAATTCACGGGCTCAGGCCATTTGAATTCAACAAAAAACTTGCTCTTTATACTGGTTATTAGTGAATGATATAACTTTTTTGATATGAAATCAATATTTTATAGAATTTTTTATTTAAAAGCTTTTGAATTAATTTCACCCTAAATTGAAATTTATAATAAAAATAGCATAAAAATGAAATATCATGGCAGAATTGGATTTAGTAAAAAATATTAATGCCAGGCAGATCAAGCTCTTGCAAGAAAACGGTATCAGCAGCGCAGAAGCGTTGGCAATGTCCCCACACACCATAATAAGCGAAATCGATGGACTTGGGGAAAAGACGGCAAAAAAGCTCATTTGGAATGCTCGAAATGCATTAGGAATGAGCGAATTTATCACTGCTGAAGATATTGATGAGAACACCGAATACATCACGACCGGTTCAGCCGAATTGAACCGAATACTTGGAGGGGGTTTTCAAACTGGAAAACTTACCGAAGTTTACGGTCCCTTCAAATCTGGGAAAACTAATTTAGCTCACACGATTTCAGTTTCCGTCCAATTACCGAAAAATAAAGGAGGATTAGGAGCTAAAGTAGCATATATTGATACGGAGAATACTTTTTCTAAAGAGAAAATTAAACGGATTGCCAAAAGATTCGGGGTGGATCCAAAAAAAGTACTTTCTGGCATCTTTCATGCTAGGATTTTTAGTTCTGATCATCAAGCTCAAATGATTAGTAAAGCTGAAACACTTTGCAAGACGCGCGGAGTTCGTCTCATCATTATGGATTCCCTAATGGCACTCATGCGGGCTGAATTCGTTGGAATTGGAATGCTCGCTAGGAGACAAAGCGTGCTTAATAATATGATCCACGCTCTTTCTAGAATTGCAGAAACTTACAATTGTGCTGTCCTACTCACTAACCAAGTTGCCACCAAAATGATGGGTATGTTCTCAAGTGATGATGCAATCGGTGGAAACATCATAGCGCACGGGTGTCACTTCAGGGTAATGTTCAAAACCAAGGGATTCTCCTCCAATAATTCATTAAAACGAAGAGCTATCATCGTGGATGCCCCAGATCTTGCACCAGAAGAAGTCGAATTTTACATTACAAGCGTGGGTATTGCTGATACAGAAAACGCTGAATTACCCAAAGGAGATACGACCGGATTTGAAGTTCCTTCATTATACGAAGAGGTTGATGATGATGAAATCGAGACTTCTATCACCCCTGATACACCTTCTGAAAGAGAGAGCGATGAAGAAAACCTTACATCTGTAAAGGGAATCGGAGCCGGTATGGCTGTTCAACTTAAGAAAGCAGGAATTAATTCGGTTAACGAGTTAATATCTGCCCAACCGGAAGAAATCGCTTTAAAAGTGAGCGGTGCATCATTGAAAAAGGTTCAAGAATGGCAGGGCAATGCGAAGGGCATGGTCCAAATATAAATCAAATTGCGTTTTTTTTAATATCTTTATTTTATTCCTGAAAAAAAGTATTAATAGCATATTAGTTTCTTTGTAGTTATGAAAATTTGCCTGATTTTTTTCTCACCAACTAATAATACTGCTCAAATAGCAGATGTAATAAAAGAGGTATTAGTTGAGAGAAGTATTGGTGTGGATTTGCATGATATAACACCATATGCAGAAAGACAGAAAAAATTTGATCTTCAAGATTATGATGCTTTTTTTTTTGGATTCCCAATTCATGTTCAAAGAGTGCCATCTATTATTCGGGATTGGATTCATACCTTGAATGGAGGGGGAAAGTTTTGTTCAATATTTTTTACGTATGGAGGGGTAACTACTGGAATTGCTCATTATGATACAAAAAGAAGATTAGAAAGTCAAAATTTTCAAATTATTTCGACTGCAGAATTCTTAGGAAAACATACATTTAACCTTGGTGGTTGGAATTTAATGCCTGATAGACCAAATGAAAAAGATTTCTCAGTTGCGAGAGTATATACTATTAAAACCCTTGAAAAAATTATTTCACACAATACTCAAATGATCGAATTCGAAGAACCTAAAATTACTGAAAAACAACTCAACCGATTAGATAAAGTACCAAAGGGAGGCATGACACCACCTTCACGTAAGGGAAAGGCTTGTTGCATGTGTTTAAAATGCGAAATAGAATGTCCAAATAATGCAATGGATGCTAATGCGGGAATTTCTAATGGAAAGAAATGCATTAGATGTTTGAGGTGTGTATTTATTTGCCCAGATAATGTTCTTGAGATTAACGATATGAGACCAGCATATTCCGTTATTGTTAATGCTGAAAATACCCCAGAAAAATTAGCGAAGAAAGAGAGTAAATACTATTTATGAGTAAATTATTATTCTAAAGGATTTTTAATAAGGTAATTACTGACATACCTTAACAATTTTTTTTCAATAGCCCACTTTATTATCTTATTAGCTGTTTCAAAGCTGCACCATTTCCAATCAGTGTGTTCAGCAGGGTTCAATACTGGATCCTTAGGGCGATCTATACGAGCGATGAAATTATAAAATGTAATCTCTTTTACTTCTTCTTGAAGATGAGGAGGAGATTGATCACCTTCATCTTCTTCATTTTCCGCATATAATTCTTGAGGTATATTTATCGGGAGAATAAGAGTAGGAATGTAACCTGTTTCTTCAAAAAGTTCTCTTTTTGCACACTCAAGAGGACTTTCTCCTTTCGGGTGATCAAGTGCCCCCATTGAATCTCCTACTGAACCAGTTACGTAATGCTAATTATAACTCAAAGTAGCTCTTTTTATCATGAGAAACTCTAACTTATTCTCTTTGTACCTGATAGGATACACTCCTACCATCTCTTTCTTAACCAAATTAATCACTTTAAATCATGTTTACGTAAAGATTTTTGTGTTTACATGGACCACCATACAAGATAGACTTTTATATATTTTAATTCCCACATTGATTTAATGTCTTTTCATCTATTAAGGTAAAATTTTGATTACAATTCATAGTTTTATTTATATGATAGGAATTTTCATTGAAATAAGACTCTGAATTTACTTTTGTAATGAATTAAGTATGAATATCGATTGATTAGGTATTAATATTACATTAGTTTCTTTACTTTAATGAAAGTTTGCTTGATTTTTTTCTCACCAACTAAAAATACTGCTCAAATAGCAGATGTATATTCTTTAATCTTAAATTGAAGGATATACATTTCTCAAAAGATTTATTAGCTTTAGTTACCCTATTAAGTTTGAAAAGACATCAACTCAATTATTATTTAAAAATAGAAGTGAAATAAAAAATATGGATAGCAAAAAAAGTTATGAATGGGTCATATTTGTATTTTCTTTCATCGTGCTTGGTTTTACGTTAATTTACCCTGCCGTCTCGTATTCAGAACATGCAGGTTCCATTAATTTGTATCTTTCAGGTTATATCTCTTTCACAATTTATGGGTATGGAACTGTATCGGGGTTTTTATTGGATCCAGAAATCCAGATTACCTCCGCGTTTGCAATGTTTACCATGATTTGTAGTTTGTTCACGTTGTTGATATTATCATATTCTCTAAAACAAGATATAAGGAATTTTAAAAAATTAAATTTAAGATATTTCTTAATCATTAACGCCGCATTGTTATTAATTCCAACGATCGTGTGGATCATTCAGTATAATCAAGCTACGAGCGTTCTACCTCAAGAAATAATCGATATGGGATATGAAAGTATTTGGGAGATACTTACTCCTTCTTTTGGATTAATCGGGGTTTTTATATGCTCGGGGATAATTTTTGGGGGGGTTGCATATATCCAACTTAACTATGTAAAAATACTTGAAAAACTCTTACCAACAAGGGAGGAAAAAAGAAGAGAATTAAACATGATAAGTCGAGATATTTTACGTGAATTGGACCGAATCAAGAAAGACGCTAAAGAACGTTATTTTGAAAATAAAATTGATTCAATTTTGTTGGAGATACTAACAAAGGAGGAATTGAGAAGATATTCTCACTTAAATCAGCGCTTAGATAAGCTCAATTCTATTTTAGAAGTAAAAAAATAACAAAATAATTTTTCGAGTTACGATATTAGAATTAGCCAAATAATTTAGAGATTAAACTGAAAAAGAAATTAGTTTTCTAAATGAGAAAAAAGAAAAAAAATTAATCCATTTTGGATTGGTAATTTATTGCTTCTTTACGTTTCCGAAAAATCATCATAACTCCAATTACCAATATGACTCCCCCCAGACCCATTCCTGCCACCATCATAGTTTCTGGAGGGAGAAAAATTCTCGGGTTATCGGAAGGGGTCGTTCCATTGATGTCAGTAGGATCTTCACCCGATGCAATAACTCCCTTATTTACCATTGCATACGCGACATTTATGTTTTCATGACCTACATCAACGTAAATTTCAATCCGTATTGAATAAGTTCCTCCTTGAGATGTGCCAAACAAAAATGAATTGATTTCTGACACCCCTGCTAACGAGTTGTTCAAGAAAACTGCATAAGGAAGGTCATTTGGATCAAACACCGTTAAATCAACACGATCCACCGTGCTTAAATTCCCTTCTGCGGAGACGCGTCCTATGTAAAATTTATACGAGTAATCCGATTGTAAAGCAAATTGATGGATGATATAGGTCTGGTCAGCATTAAATCGTGTCACCTCGTACAATACAAAATTAATTGGATCCCATTCAGGAATTTTCTCTCTCAAGCATTCATACTCTTTCTCAATCTTGATGTGAATATTTACGTTAAAAATACTCTCTACTTCGAAAGAGAAAGTATGATTACCTTCCATAGCTGTTCCAAAGGGTATTTCCTGATAACTTAAATCGTATGGAACTTGCTGTAAGGTACCATCATACACGATAAAAAGTTTTTCGTCGGGATCATATATTCGAACCGTTATATTACATGAGTGGGGTGTGACCAAGCGAATCCAAGTGAAATAAGTGAAATCCTCCAAGAGAGGAGTGTCTGTAAAGTTTAATGGAGCTCCTCCAATCTCAAACGTGAAAACTTTATCCACGAGGATGTCCTCTTCAGCACTTAGATGAATTGAACTGGAAGGCTCCATTCTCGCCACATTTTTCCCAATAAAATCATGAGGAATAAAATTAGATGCCGTGATCATGATAAAAAACAATAATAAGGTTAAAATGAAGATGGTAATTGTATTAATCTTAATATCCATGCACCTCTAATTCTTCAAATTCCACGATGAGTTCGGCGGTAACGGGACATTTGTCGTACTGAATGCAGGTAAAACAAGGCTGATCGCTCCAAAAATAGGCTTTCTGGTTCGGACGATCTACTATAAGTATTGGAATTCCAGATCGTGGACATAATAAAGCAGAATTGCTGAGATTCCCTCGTTTTGGTAATGCATAGGACAGCCCGCAATTATCGCATTTCACATATCGCTTATAATTCTTCGTTTTAAAAATCATCAAGGAACCATCACATTGAGGACAAGTTCCTATCTCGTCTAATTGTCTCATGTCATCAAAACCTTATCTCATAATTAAAAGATAAAGAGATAGTTAAGAGAGTTTCTTGACATTTTTATTTAAAGAAAAAATGAAAAATTACTAAATCGGGACTCCACTCTTTTTTTTTTTAAAAAGAAATGCATGATAGTAATTTCATAATGGTGATATTTGATTATCTTGATAATCTGGGATCTGGAATGGAATTTCTTCTTGCGTTAGGCTCCATATTGGGATTAATAGGAGTCGTGGTTGGGTTCATTGTCTTTGTTTGGGGTGGAGGTCGCTTGCGAAAGCACATGTTAGGTGTAATTGTTTTCTCGATCGCTTTATTAGCAGTCTGTGGAATAGAAACAGGTGTGAAATACTTCCATATCTTTCGCTAAATTGATTCCAATCATAAGTTAATAGTTTGATTAGTAAAAGTAGAGGTTATTATCTTTTTGAATGGAGAAATGATATTTTTTCTAATAAGCTTAAAAAGTGTATATTATAAATTAAAAGAAATCTAATTAAATTAGCCCCAATCGCATCTATATCCAGTACCTCCTGAAGGCCACGTGAAAATAATTGCTTCCTCCTGACAAACATACCAACATGATGCACATTCCATGCATTTTTCTAAACTTTTTATCTTTGCTTTTTTTTCAACCATTTCAAAGCAACCTGCAAGGCATACTTTTACACAGTTCATGCATCCTATGCATTTATTTTCATCGATTTTTATGAAATCTCCAGTTTTTTCAACCCATTCCACACCTGGGAATTCTTTAAACGTTCTTACCACTTAAAAGTCACCTCATTTTAGTTCTGAAAAACGATAGGATTTGCATTTTCGACAAATTTTAATATTTTTTTACTCAATCGATTTAAAATAGGGTTAAATATCTTTAAAATAAAAAGATAAACGGGTTCAATAATCGGTAGAGCTTTTATCATAAAATTATTCAAAGAATTTGAAAATGGAACTAGTATAAAGGAAAATACTTTTCTTATTTTTTTTAGCGCTTTTAAAAAGGTATCTATTAATATCAAAAATCGCATGAATCTCCTTTCCATTTTTCTGAGCTTTTTAGAAGGTATTTTTTTGATTTTTTTTTCCCCAGGGTGATCATACGTCTCAAAGAGCCAATTTTGAAAATACCTAAAAAACATCTTTATCCATTTAGTTATTATAGTTGGGTCCTTATAAACATAAGAAAGAAGAATTTTAAAGAAGGGAGTCATAAAATGGGTTAACGCCCCCAAACCCCACCCATTATGAATATATTCTTTCAGCTTTTTTAAATCGTGCTCTTCTTGTGCAATTCGTAAATTATACCTATTTTTTCCCGAAATTGACCATTGAATTATTGGATGTTCTTTTATCTTTCGGTCATATTTCTCCAAAAATGATTTTGAAGTATCATTGACTTTTATTGCTTCAATTGCTATGTTAGCAGCTATTTCTGCAGAAAACCAAGCTGCAGGGACTCCATCACATAATTCTGTGCTTTCAAGTCCTGCTGCATCTCCAATCAATATCATACCATTTGTGTGATTAGCCATAATACGTAAGTTTTTGTTCAAACCAACATATATTTCAAATCCTGCCCACATCCTTGCCCTTAATTCAGCATGAGGAGCTACTAGAGTTTTCCACCAAGGTAATTTTTCGGTAATGTTGCGATGGTATTCTTTAAAATAATTAGTCAAATTTGTGACCATATTGCCATTTTTCCTTAAGCACTGATCCTGCATAAAGTGAAGAGAATTTCGATAAGGCCAGACCATTAGACCGTTTCCATAACCAAGAGGAGGTGCTATCTTTTGTTCATCCCATCCCCAACACATTTTTACAGAATAACCAAAAATCTTATCAATAAATTCTTTTGGCATGATATAATCATAAACGTCTGCCAAGGAAATAGTCTCAGGCTTATATTTTTTTCTTATACCTGCTTTTATTGCTAACAGTCCTTTTGAACCTTCGGCATCAATGACAATTTTACACCGTATATACTCTCCTTCATCTGTTATTATTCCTCTAATATAATTATCCTCCTTAATTACATCTATAGCTGTTGTAGATTTTTTCAATATCACACCTGCATCAATCGCTTTTTTAACTTCCCACTCGCAAAATGGCTTACAATATGTATTATACCCAAAAGCAATTACAGGGGAAAATGGTTTTGGAACTCTCAAAGAATCATCAATTTCAATATCTCCTTTCTCAATATCCTTTATGATATAATTAATAATTCCATCAGAAGGGCGTTCAAATGGGGGATTGCCATCTCTAATAAAATCTGGTCCAAACAGAAATCCATAAAATGGAATTGTTAATCCAGAAATTACCTTGTCTCCAACGTTCTCAGATCTTTCAAGCAATAGCGTTTTCAATCCCTTTTCTGCACATATCTTAGCAGCAATAGGTCCGCCAAATCCCGCACCAACCACAATAACATCAAATTCTTCATCCATTTTATGACTCTTCCTAAATTCTCAATCCTTTATATATTAAAGATTCTGTTGAGTTAGATCATATTTTTTTATAGATTTATATTTGTTATTATTAGTAATAAAACTAATTCTATAATTTTACAATTACAAAATCATACTTCTCTATTTTTTTCATGCTTTATAGTAAATAAATTGGATTACAAAAAAAAGATTAATTTAGTGGAATCCTGGAGAATTGGTTGGTTGGTAAACGGTCATTCCAAAAAGTACAAGAGTCCCACCCGTGAGAAACGCTCCCATATAAAGAAGTAGAAATCCCAAGACCATTCCTCCAACCCATATTTTATGACCTATAATTAGTTTTGCTCCCACGATTAGAAGAGTAAATCCCCCGACGGTTTGAAATATCTTTCCTAAATAATCAAAAACCAATCGAAATGAAGTCCCAATATAGTATTGCAAAGTAATTCCATAAAATGGCATGAAAACCAAGAGGAATAACACCACTCCAATTACGAGGATTGTTATCCTGCTGGTTCTCCTCCGTCCATGATGACCGTCTCCATCATTAGCGTAATACGAATACTTATCATGCAAGTAATAATCTTCACGATCCATGAAATAGTTCACCTTATTTCTCCTCAATTCTTAGTGTTTTAATTTAAAGAAAAAATGGTAAAGGTCATTTTGTTTTTTATATATTTATAGCCATGAATGTTATCATGGGAATCAAACTTCGCGATTTAGTCACAAATATACCAATTGATGCATCTGAATTAGCAGGGAGTGTTATAGCAATTGATGCACCAAATATTATTTCCAGTCTTTTCTCGTTTTCCCATAAAAATTCAGTTGATTCCAAATATTTTCTGGATGGCACTCAGCGTCCAATTTCTCACCTTTACGGTTTATTATATCGAGTGAATTTTTACTATTCCAAAATGATCCTTCCTATTTTTTGCTTCGATGGCATTGATTCAGAGCTCAAAAAAATTCGTACCAAGGATCGGCTCAAGGATTTCTTGTTTACCGAAAGATGGTTCAAGCAACTATTAAAGGATGGTGATAAAAATCGAGCTCGAGAAATAGCGATGAGTTCAGAATATCTTTGGCCCAATATTATTAAGGAATCAAAAGCCTTACTTGGAGCTTTAGGTGTCCCTTACATCGAATCTCCTGCATCTGCAGAATCGCAATGTGCTCAATTGGTCAAGGACAACATAGCACGTTATTCGAACTCTCAAGATTATGATTCCCTTCTTTTTGGATGCCCTCGCGTGGTTCGAGATCTTTCTAAATCCTTACGCAGAAAAGAACACGGAAAGTGGACCTATACCAAAATACAACCCCAGCTCATTGAATTAAAGTCATTTTTAAAAACGTTGAATATATCTCAATTCCAATTAGTCGATATGGGGCTACTTATTGGTACTGATTATTTCCCAGGAATAAAAGAAATAGGACCTAAAAATGCGCTGAGATTGATAAAGCTCAAGGGTACAATTGAAAGGGTGATAGCAGTCGAGAGAAATAAATATGATTTTTCCAAATTGAGCACTGGAATTATAAAAGAAGTGCGGAAGATCTTTCTCTTTCCAGAAGTATTAATTAAGTATCCTGATTTTCATTGGAATATGCCCCATGAAGAAAGAATCCTTTCATTGTTATGTAGGGATCATCGATTAAATGAAGAAAGGGTCAGAAACAATCTCGAAAAAACGATCACGCATTATAATGAAACGATCAAGCATTCTTGCTCTTACTTAAATGAGCCTCGCATAATACAGAAAAAATTGTTGGAATTTTGATTTTTTTTCTTTAAAAATAAAGAAATCATTTTCATCCAAAAATGTCTAACATATTGTGATTAAAGTGAGTTCTTTTAGCGATGAACTGTATCAAATCCTATTAAAAGAAGGACTTGAGGATGAAGAGATCGCAAAGGCAATAAGAAAGAAAAGTCAAGAATACGGAGGTTTTATGAGCCAAGAAGGAATGTTGTTTCTCATCGCTAAGGAACATGGCATTAACATACGTAACCCCGATTTAGATCCCGAAGTATATCATTTGGTTGAAGAAGAAATTGATTACAACGAATTTACCATCCCCGTTTCGTCAGTTAGAGAGGGAATGGCAAATATTGTTTTATTGGGGAAAGTAATTAAAAAGTTTACTATCAATGAATTCTCGCGAAACGATGGTTCGATTGGAATGGTTG
>Ga0315536_1000015_pt1 | contig 64924 bp, 61 predicted proteins | sample SalMarSW160230MG_FD_203093 | JGI IMG/M metagenome (GOLD analysis project Ga0315536, IMG submission 203093) | Salt marsh sediment microbial communities from the Plum Island Ecosystem LTER, Massachusetts, United States - Salt Marsh Sediment SW1602-30 ...
AGGGGCAGATGATTATGTGGTAAAGCCATTCAGTCCTCGTGAACTCGTCGCACGCGTCAAGGCTGTTCTCAGGAGAGGACGTCTGAAATCCAGCAAAGAAAAACGGATTTTGTCACACAGGGATCTCGTTCTGGATCCGGAAAAGCGCAAGGTGTACCTGAACGATCGCCCGGTTCAGCTTACACCTCACGAGTATAAGCTCCTTCATGCCCTCATGGTTTCGCCTGGGAAGGTGTTTACCCGTGCTGAGCTCTTGGACCGTCTCTATCCCAGTGGCGAAGAGGTGATCGACCGCGTCGTTGATGTGCATATCGGCAAACTCCGGCAGAAGATCGAACAGGACCCATCCAATCCTCGATTTATCCTGACTGTCAGGGGGATAGGCTACCAATTTGAAGAAAGCAGCGGTTCATGAAAAGGACTAAGGTGTGAGAAGTCGTCTCATTTGGAAGTTGCTCGGTATCCATATTCTGATTATCGGCGTGGTCATCGTGATCGTCTGGCTATCCGTTGACTACCTTGCCGCCGGCTACTTCACGACCTTGATGGAGAAATACCACATCTCACCAACATCGAGTCATGAAATGTTCGTGAGCGCTGTTCATCGCTATCTCATCTGGGCCAGTCTTGGGGCTTTGGTTCTGGCTGCTGGTTTCAGCTTCTTGCTCATGAAAAGGATTTTGAATCCACTCACCCAGATGACTGCGATCACGGGCAAAATCGCATCCGGCGACTATTCTGCCGGCATCCCGGTGAAATCTCAAGATGAGGTTGGCCAATTGGCCCTGGCATTCAACAGGATGTCAGAAAGCCTTCGTCACATCGAGCAACTTCGCAAGACCATGATGATCGATGTAGCCCACGAACTCCGGACGCCGCTAACCAACATAACAGGATACCTCGAAGCTTTAACTGATGGTGTCGTCAAGCCATCGAAGGAGACCTTTGAGTTGCTCCAAGAGGAAACATTCCGACTGGTTCAGTTAGTGGAAGACATCCTTCGGTTGGCCAAAGCCGATGCGGCCAAGGTAAACATTCAAAAAGTGGAGATTCAAATTGTCGACCTCATCGCACGGACGCTTGACTCATTTCGTTCCCAACTTGAAGCCAAAGAGATTACGGTTGAGACCGATTTCGCTGACCGCGATATGAAGGTCCGGGCTGATCCGCAACAATTGTCACAGATCATGCGGAACCTGTTGCAGAACGCCTGCCAGTATACAAACTCAGGTGGAACGGTCGTGATCTCCACTGAATCTATGCCGGGGGCGATCAGGGTCATTTTTACCAACACCGGCGGGGAGCTGGCCGAACAAGATCTTCCCTTTATTTTCGAGCGTTTTTACCGGGGCGAAAAATCCCGCTCGCGCGAGCACGGCGGCGCCGGCATCGGCCTGGCCATCGTCAAGGAACTGGTCGAGGCCCACGGCGGCTCTGTCGGCGCCGAACTCGGCGGCGGCCAAACCCGAATCCGGTTCGACCTTCCAATCGATCAATAACACTTCCGCCACAAAATCTTTACCCAATCTTTACATATCTTTTATAGCTTCTTTAACCTGCTGTCTTATTATTCTTATAAGAAAGAAACGGACGCTGGTTTCTTTGGGCCGGATGTGTATGGTATCAACCCAAGTGCAGAACGTTGGAGGTGTCTCATGAAAACCCTAAGTATCGCTATCGCCGCTATGGTGTTGCTTCTTCTGGTCAGCTACCAGATCAGAGGCATGGATGAAAAAATGGAGGAACAGATGAAAGATAATCCCACAAAGACCCAGACGGCGGTTTTTGCCGGTGGTTGTTTCTGGTGCACGGAATCGGATTTCGAGAAAGTCGACGGTGTTATCGAGGCCATATCGGGATACACCGGCGGTCACGTTACCAACCCCAGCTACAAACAGGTTTCAAAAGGCGTTACCGGCCATGTGGAGGCTGTAAAGGTCGTTTACGACGCGGCCAAGGTCACCTACGAGAAGCTGCTCGAGGTATTCTGGCACCACGTGGATCCCACGGATGGAGGTGGTCAGTTCGTGGACCGGGGGACCCAATACCGGAGTGTCATTTTCTATGCCAACGATCAGGAGCGCCGTTTGGCAGAGGCCTCCAAGAAAACATTGGCGGCATCGGGTCCTTTCGACAAGCCGATCGCAACCGATATCCTTCCGCTGGGCACTTTCTACCCAGCCGAGGACTACCACCAGGATTACTACAAAAAAAATCCAATCCGCTACCGCTGGTATCGTCACGGCTCCGGCCGGGACAAGTTCCTGAAAAAAGTATGGGCAAATATGAAAACCGACATGAAGAAAAACAAGAACGCGCAACTAATGCCCCCAAAAAGTCCCATGGACACGATGGAGGAGAAAGAGGCAAACGACATGGGGTCGGAAATGAAAACCAACAGCAAGTACACCCGTCCTGACGACAAGGAACTGCGCCGGCGGTTGACCGCCATGCAGTACAAGGTTACCCAGCAGGACGGTACCGAGCCGGCCTTCAAAAACGAATACTGGAATAACCATGAGGCGGGCATCTACGTGGACATTGTCACAGGCGAGCCGCTCTTCAGCTCCAGAGACAAGTTCGACTCCGGAACGGGCTGGCCGAGTTTTACTCAGCCTTTGGAGCCTGATAATATCGTAGAAAAATCGGACCGCGGCTTTTTCATGACGCGCACCGAAGTGCGCAGCAAGCACGGCGACTCGCATCTGGGCCATGTTTTCAACGACGGACCCAAGCCCACGGGCCTACGCTACTGCATCAATTCAGCCGCCCTGCGATTCGTCCCCAAGGCGGCCTTGCAGCGGGAGGGCTACGAGAAATACCGGACGTTGTTCGAGTGAAGAGAATCGGCTAGAGATAGGGCACGTTCGTGCAGAAATTGCTTGGCGCAAGAAAGCTTTGAGGAACTGGGGCCGCCTGGAACAGGTGGTTGGTCATGACCATTTTACGATGTGTGTTATTTTGGTCGATATTTGGCGTCGTGAAGAGAGGGAGGGCCAGGGGGAAGATAGTGCCTTCAATCGTCTGCCGTATTTATGAGGTCTGGATGACTGCCGATTATGATGCCAGTCCTTTTCGGATCTCACGTTGCATGGATTCCACGGCAGCAACAGGATCCTTTGCTTTGCTGATAGGGCGACCGACAACCACATAATCAGCCCCGTTTATGATGGCATCTTGAGCCGTCACAATCCGTTTTTGATCGTCTTCGGGGATTTCGATGTTCTGGCCCGGCCTGATGCCGGGAGTCACGATGAGAAAGTTGTCACCCAAGGCGTCTCTCAGGCGGGGTGCTTCAAGGCCGGAAGAAACAATGCCGTCGCACCCAAGACTCAAGGCACGTTTGGCTCGAACAAGAACCAAATCTTCGATGGTTCCGGAAAGGCCCATTTCCTTCATGTCTTCTTCGCCAAAGCTGGTCAGTACAGTGACAGCGAGTATCTTGATACCATTTCTTTCTCTAACCGCTGCCCGGAGGATCGGGTCATTCCCATGGGGACGGCGGAGGGGACGCTGGTGATGGCGGAGGGGACGCTGGTGAAACGTTGACGTATAGGAAGCGGGACGTCCTTCAGTTTGAAAGTTTTGAAGGTAAAAGGGGGACGAAGTAAGTTGAAAAGCCCGCCCCTCGTAGAGACATAGGCATTCACGTACTCACTGCATACTGCCTACCCAGTAGGATCCAACCTTCATCTTTCATATAACAACCCCCCCTAAGTCTGGGATATTCGAGGTTATCCTTGTTTCTGCGAAAAAGGGCAGTCCTACCCACGCCGTAGAGTCAGGATCTCGTCTGTGTGCCCTGCCTGCGTTAAGTCCTCTCGAACAACGATCCGCCGTGTAACCAATCAGCAGCCAACTGGAATGCATACTATAGTCTGTAGATTTTTGGCCCACATCAGACTATCTTCCGGTTGGCCAAAGCATTGAAGTTCAGCTGTTCAGAAATGTTCATCCATAAACGCAACCTTAATACATTTCGCGGTTAAAACGTTTGAACCGGGAAGACAGACTGTTTGACAGGGGGAATGTCATGGCTGAAAGGAATGCCCATTACTATTTGCTCATTGTGTGGGGTGACGTTTGCCCAGATCTTGAAGGATCTTTTGTAGATGAACTTCAGCGGGATGAGCATGCGCGTCGGCTCAAAGCAAAATACGGAGATGAGCATGGAATGTTTGCTCTTGAGGTAGATCCGAAGGGCCAACCAACAGTGAGTTCATATTCGGCTATGTTCTTTGAGGATATGACAGGGGGAAGGCCAAGGGTTTGATTCGGGGTCTATGACGGAGGATCAGGTTTACATTCTGGACAGAATATTGGATTTGTTCTTAAGGGTTGATCTTGAGCGGCTTTTCGCCGAGTCGTTCTACTCCAGATTCAACTTCAACTGCATCTTCGCTCTGAGTTTAGTCTTCAGTTTATCAACGAAAGCGTCCTTAGCTGGAATGTTCGGATTATTCCGAAAAGCTTTAAACAGATTGTCTATAGTGGACGATTCGATTCTTGTCTGAAATAGAGTATATTTACCCTTCTCACTTCTCAGGTCATATATGGCAAAGACAGTTGTATGCTTTTTTCTATACCCCATTCCATTGAGGTTATAACGATCCAGAAGGTTCTGATAGACTGGTTCTTGCACTACCCAATATATCTTGTGACCCCATTTTTCTAGGACAATGCCCTTGTTCAGAATTTGGGTGAATGAGCGCTTCCAGATATCAGCCATGTTCAGCCCGAATGCGTAGGACTTCCCTTTGATATCTTTCCCCCCAAGATAATCTTTGAGTGCTTGAACCAACTTGCCTGTGCTGGTCGTCTGTCCTGTCTGAAATTCTATGATGACGAAATCCTCAATGTTGCTGCTAAGCGGCTTGTGTTTCACCATCACGAAATCAAAATTTCCGGTACCGGCAAGGCCAACCTCACTAAAAAGCAATAGATTATCCCTTGTCTTGAAATGGTGGTCTGCAATGTCCTTAAAGACAGTGTTGTCTTGCAGAAACCTTCGGGGAGATAACGCTATAACTTGATTGCCATACTGTACAGAGCACACTCCCATAGGATATCGAACGAGACGGCTTTGTTTATTGCATTTCTCATTTACAAAAGGGCACCAATACCTCCTGCGGGCTGCTTTAGCTTCTGCTGATCTTGCCGCCAGCGGATACCCAAATACTTCAGCGGGATGTTTTGCCACCACTGTTTCCTCCAAGCAAGTGTTGCCACTCTTTGCGCATACTTTTTTCATTTATGTTTGAGGCCAGAAACCAGCCTAACGCTGTTCCACAGTCACGGCAAAATAAATAGCTATCTGTGGTGTCAATTTTACGAGGTTTGGACCATTTACGAGATTTTTCCCTAACTGTCTTTGGTCTCAGAACCAGAATAGCATCGTGTTTGAGAGACTTAAGACCAAGGATATGCACAGAAACTGGATTTTCAGAAAACACTATGTAGCGGTTCACCAACAAAAATTCCGCCCTTTTCAAAGAGAGAGCTAGTTCGGCCCATGCCTCGGGACGCCAGTGATGGAACGTAAAGATGAGCCGGCCACCCTCTTTCTTAAGAGCCCGGCAGCACATCTTCCAAATATCTGCCAGCACCTCACCATATTTGCGACCGCCGGAAACGGTCCCCTCCGATACCGCTGAGGCAAGCGGATCGTAATACCAATCCGCTTCTCGAGGCAAAAATAGACGGAGCCAGACTCGAAAGAACTTGGATAAATCGCTGTATTGGACACTATCATAGTAAGGGGGATCGGTAACCACATAATCAACGGTGTTTTCGGGAATATTAAGGGCGGACGCATCGCCTTGGAGTATTAAGACCTTGCGTTCTCCAGCAGTCAGAGCCTTCCAGTTGGATACTGGTTCTCCCCCGTCAATCTCGCCAATAATGGGAACTTTTACACGCCGGTCACCTACGATGCGGGCCTCAATCGGCTGAACGGCCCACTCCCCCGCTCTTATGATACGGTCGTTGAAGAGCCGGTTCAGTGTCCCCGATGTATTGCCAGAAAACACCATATTGTTTTCCAACGCCGTGTAAGGAAATGAATAGGCGTGGTGAGAAAACACATGACGGATAGCGCCGGGACGACGAATGTCACGGCCCTTGTAGCCGCAGAGAAGCGAATTAAACTCCAAGGACGTGGAGATTAACAGTGACATCCACAAACGGTCCTCATCGGATAGCTGTGATAAGAAATCCAATGAAATGCCTAGATAGAGCAGCTGGCGCGCTGTGAACAACTCTTGGAAGGTGGTGATGCCTCGTCGAAGGAGATCATCAGATTTGGGTCCTTGGGGAACACGAAAATCCTGAAAGTCGCCGAAGTTGAGTTGTTGAGCCAAAGCGCTGGCCTGAGCCAGAAGCTCCAGATCATTTTGAGCTATTGATTTGAAAAAGCCCCCATGTTTGCGACACATTCCAACAATGACCAGGGGAACGTAACGCTCTGAAAATAGATCATTCAGAATGTCGGTAAATGGTGCGTGACACTTTTCGCAACGCTTTGTGCCTTTTACCATTAAAGGCCTGTTCACCCGGCTTTGGCACTTATGTTTCGTGGCACTGAATACATCTCGGCATCTGTGACAGATGTATACGTCATGGTCATTACCCCGCCGCAAAAGAGAATCGTCAACGAAGAGTACTTCCCTACAGGAACATTTTCTACGCAATCCATACAACACGAATTGAGTTTCAGCGTTTTTCTCACAAGTCGGGCAGGTGGTTGTATAGAAGGGGGCAAGTTTGCTTCTCAATGCATTGAGAAACTTGTCGAAGATAAGCTTCTTGTGGCGCAAGGGCGATAGAGTGAAACCGGCTTTTGTTTGAAGAACAGGAATTGGATCAATGTCGATGCCTATAACGTTTGCTCCCATCCGGACTGCTTCATGAAGGGTCGTGCCACCACCTATCATCGGGTCCAGAATGATTCTGCCTTCCAAGCCACCTGCTTCATAAAAATTCCGCTTGCCCGAATCATCTACAAGCTGCTTAAGAATATGACGAAACGTAGTACCAGAACGACGAGCCCACCATTTGTGCAAATAGGTATTGGGCCGATACAGGTGCTTGTTATATGATTCAAGGGTTGCTAGCTCGTTTGCTGCGTCTTCAGGAAAGGTCTTGTCGATAGGAATCTCTTCTGAGTATGACCTTTCAAGTTGGCTGGTGCGAAAGTTGAATCCTGTTTGAATTGGTACACGCATTGAATCTTGCCTGATGCTGTCAATAGGTGGATGGGTCCCAGGGAGAAAACGAAGAGACTTCTCGGGGCACTATAAGGGCCGGGGCAAAACTTGTAAACAAAAAACTCCCCCTCTAAAGCTTCTCTTTCATCGCCTTATTGACGGAGTTCCCGCCGGACTCCCCTTGGGCCAGTCTTTAATGATGAGGTCTGCATGACTGCCGATTATGATGCCAATCCTTTTCGGATCTCACGTTGCATGGATTCCACGACAGCAACAGGATCCTTTGCTTTGCTGATAGGGCGACCGACAACCACGTAATCGGCGCCGTTTATGATGGCATCTTGAGCCGTCACAATCCGTTTTTGATCGTCTTCGGGGATTTCTATGTTCTTGCCTGGCCTGATGCCGGGAGTCACGATGAGAAAGTTGTCACCCAAGGCGTCTCTCAGGCGGGGTGCTTCAAGGCCGGAAGAAACAACGCCGTCGCACCCAAGACTCAAGGCACGTTTGGCTCGAACAAGAACCAAATCTTCGATGGTTCCGGAAAGGCCCATTTCCCGCATGTCTTCCTCGGCAAAGCTGGTCAGTACGGTGACAGCGAGTATCTTGATGCCATTTCTTTCTCTAACCGCTGCCCGGAGGATCGGGTCATTGCCATGCACGGTGGTAAACGTGATGTTCCTATCTTTCAACTGCCGAAGCGCCAATTTGACGGTTTCTGGGACGTCAAAGAGCTTGAGGTCCACCATGACCTTGTGGCCGCGCTGCGTAATCATATCAATAACAGGGAACCACCCTGCCAGGAACAGTTGCAGGCCAACCTTGTAGAAACTTATGTGATCGCCTAAAAGATCAATCCATTTTTCTGCTTCTTCCTTGGAGCCTACGTCCAGGGCGAAGATGATACGTTCCTTGAGTGGAATATTCTTGTGCTTCATGGCGCTAATGCCCCCAAAATGTTCACGGAGTGAGTCAACCGACTTCTTGCGAACCCATCAAAATTGACATTAGTAAGCCTGTCCTAATGGGTTGGTAACGTTCAACAGTTGTGGCATCGTGTATTTCTGAATAAACAACTTCGGGATAGGGAGAATCGCTTCTCTTCGGCATCCAATGCCTTTAAGAAGCTATGCCATTCGTGTAGATGGCAATGGCTGTATGCCTACGTTCAGCGATTCTCCCTATCCCTTTAACTGCCTGCCAGAGGGGGGTGCCTAAATTCTTTAACGTTACCAATGAGTTGCGTCCTATCAAGCCAGTGCCTTTTCGCCCGTAGCCAGCGCTTCCAAACCCGCTTGGTCCGTGATGCTGATCCGAGGGCCATCCACCCGGATCAATCCCTGCTGCGTCATCCTGGCAAAGATCCGGGAAAGGGTCTCGGGAATCGTACCCAGAAGACTGGCAAGGTGGCCCTTTGAAATATCCAGATCAAAAGAGGTCCCCCCACCTTTTTCATCTGAAAGATATTGCAGGTAAGCAGCCAACCGCCCCGGCACCTCCTTTAAAGAAAGTTGTTCCACCTGAACGGTAAATTGACGCAGCCTCATGGAAAGTAAGGCGAGCATATTCAAGGCCAGGGACGGGTTTTCACCGATCAAGGCCGTGAAGGCATCCCTGGGAAAGAAGAAAAGGCGACTTTCGGCAATCGCCTCGGCATGGGCTGGAAAATTTCGGCCGGCAAAGACCGGCACCTCGCCAAAGGGCTCGCCTGGGCCAAAAATGTGCAGAATCTGCTCTTTTCCTTCGACAGAGAGTTTAAAGATCCTGACCAGGCCATCGATAACCACGTAGAAACCCGTGCCCTTATCGCCTTCTGAAAAGACGGTTTGTCCTTTCCTGAAATGCTTGTTCACCACGATGCGTGTCAGGTCTTCCAGTTGAGCCCTGGGAAGGCCTTCAAAAAGGGGGATATCGGAGAGGATCTCCGGGGCGTTGCTCATCGTCTGTCACCCATCACTGGAAGATGTCACCCCTAATCTATGTAGATTGTCCCTGGCAAACGCTATGGTCGGATCGAGTTCCAAGGCAAACCGGTAATAACGAATGGCCTGCTCTTTATCGCCCATATCCCGGTAGTTGGAAGCGATATTGGCATAATCAATGGCAGAGCCGGGGTCTAAACGGAGCAGCTTCTGGAAGCATTCGATGGCCCTTTGATGCTCTTTCAACTTGAAGTGACAAAAACCCATCAGGTTGTAAATATCGGTCCTCTCATTATCGTGGTCTTCTGCCTTTTCAAGGACTCGGACGGCCTGCCGGTATCGACCCAGATCTTTCAAACAGACGCCCATATAGGAGTAAATGCTGGGGATGTCTTCCTCGTTTGGACCCAGCGACAAGGCCTCCTCAAGACAGATTAAGGCCCTGGACAGCTCATTTATTGAAAGATAGCATGATCCCAAGAAAAATTTCACGTAGTATTTTGCCGGCATCAGGGCATCCACCTTTTTCAGTTCAGAGATGGCCCACGCTGGGTCGGTGCTTTCTGCCATCAACTTCGCCGAGAACATGGCCACGCTGGTTCCTGTGGCCCGCTCTCGAAAATGGGCGCCCGGTATGACCGTGTAAAAGGCCGGGATTTGAAGCGCGGTATGGGTTACATCAACAACAATGACTTCCATACCGATTTGGGACAAGGAAGACACACAGTTTTCCACCTCCACCTTGATGTTATCATGGGAAAGATCCGGCAGTGTCGTGATGTCCACCCGTCTGCCGGCATGGGTCACGAAGTCCGCCTCGTCAATCGTCCTGAATTTGGGCAGGCCGCTGGCCACGTAATTGGAGGATGTATTAAAATCTCCGGCCAGCTGGGCCACTTCCGTCAAGGCTCGGCTTAAGGCCTTCTGGGGGTCGGGTGTGGTCCCGGCAGTCCACACGATTTCGCTTTGTTCCGGAAAAGTGGACGGATCATACGCCAGCACGCCCACACTGGGAATGCCGGTGTCCAGGGAAAAGTCAGAAACAAACAATTTGACGCCAATTTTTTCATACTTACCGATCATCTCCAGGACCAGTGGATCGGTAACCGATGCTGTATTGATGGAAGGGACCTTGACTTTGTTGCGGCTGATGATCGATGACACATGCCTTTCCACAACCTCGCATATGCCTTGGCTGAGCGCTTCCTCCACGCAGTTGCCTGCTGATGGGCCATTGAATGCATTGATGGCAAAAAACCAGTCAAAGGGAAGAAGGACCTCTTCCTGTCGGGTCATATTGTAAGCCCTGGTCCATTTCAGGGGGAGCCTGTTGAAAATCTCCCGGGCCTTGTCCAGGTCATCAGAATCGTCGTGCACGGATAGGGCAATCGCCTCAAAAGGCAGCGTGTGATCCTTCACGTTTGGGTATGTTTCGACAAAGAAGTTCTCAGGATTCTTCATAAAACTGAAAAAGCTGAATCTTTCAGCCAGCTCCATGACGGCGCTCGCCTCTGACTGCTTGGGGGTGCCCCCTTTTCCCATCTGTTTCTTTGTACCTATGATGTGGCGAGCATCCCGGCCGCACAGGCTAAAATAGACGGGGATGCCCAACCTGCCGCTGTCAATTCTCATGGTTCTTTCCAGGATGTCCAGATCCACCTCTTTCAGTTTTTCCTTAAACCTTCGCACGGTCTCTTCCGGTGTTAGGACCTTGTCCTGATCCAACGTAAAACGCTTGAAGGCATCTTTGAGAACCACTTCGCCTGCCATCTAACTCCTCCGCTTGGTCTGGATCTCGTTATGGTAACACTTTAGCTCTTTGAACCGAAAAAGCGAGCGCATTCCCCGTAGCTTGCTGCGGGGTTAGCGAGCGTATCCATAAAGGTCAGCGTTCCTTACGGTCGAAGATTCCCTGTAGCCTTGGGGCTACAGGGAGCTTCAAAAAGGTCGTTTTTCGAACGACATTGAGCCATTTTGGAAAAAGATTTAGGATGAGCTTGGCGTCAAAAATTGCAAACTGTTTGATCCGCCGCAGGCGGAGAGTTTTTGCAATTTAGCCGGGCAAGTCCTGAATCCCAAAATGGGTCACGGAAGTGAGCAAAAGGGCTCTTTTTCAAAAACGTGAACTCTTACTGGTTACGCCATTTTCAGGACTCGGTTCATGCTCCCCGATACATAACCCTCAAGGTCCACGGCGATGTAGGAAAAACCGATGTCTCTGAATTTGCGCACAATATCTCTTCTGAGGTCATCGGCCACAATCCTTCTCAGCTCCGAGCTTTTGACCTCTATCCTGGCCACGGAGCCGTGATGCCGCACTCGGCATTGGCTGATGCCCCTTTCCAGAAGAAACGCTTCGGCCTCATCGATCATCTTCAACTTTTCAGGGGTCACAGGGCTCCCATAGGGTATCCTCGAGGCCAGGCAGGCCATGGTCGGTTTATCCCACGAGGAAAGTTCCATCTGTTTGGAAAGGTGACGGATGTCCTTTTTGTTCAAACCAGCATTCACCAAAGGGGCCTTGATGCCCATCTTTTCGGCCGCCCGAAGCCCCGGGCGATAATCTTTGAGATCATCCACGTTGGCCCCGTGGACAACATGTCTCATGCCTCTTTGCTGGGCTATTTTCACAAGCCTGTCAAAGAGGTATCTTTTGCAATGGTAGCACCTGTCCGGTCCGTTGGACACAAAGGCGGCAAGGCTGGTCTCTTCAGACCGCAAAATAATGTGCTCAACGCCTCGTTGCCGGGTAAACTTTACGGCCTCTTGTCTTTCTCTGACGGGATATATCTCCGAAACGGCCGTTACTGCCATCGCTTTCTCCCCAAGGGTTTCGTGGGCCACGGCCAACAGGAGTGAGCTGTCTACTCCCCCGGAAAAAGCGACCAGCACAGAGCCAGCATCTCTAAGAATACGAGTCAGGTGCTCCTTCTTCCTCATTAGGCTGTGCTCATCCATCTTCAATCCGCCCCGTGGCAGGCATTATACCCCGACTCAAGTCATCCTTCCATGATAAAAGGCGTTTGTGGGAGGCACGTCATCAAACACGGGGGACTCCTTGACACCCCGTGGGACAGGCACTATAGTATATTGATTCTGTATAGATACTGCCACTACATGATGAAATTATCAACCAGAAGCCGTTATGGAACTAGAATGATGCTGGACATGGCACAACATCGTGATAAGGGGCCGGTCCGGATCGGCGATATTTCGAGACGGCAGGGTATTTCAGCTAAATACCTGGAGCAACTGATCATACCCTTGAAGAAAGCCCATTACATCAAGAGTATTCGTGGCCCAAAGGGGGGCCATATGCTCGCAAAATCCCCTGAGAAAATCACCGTTGGAGAAATCGTGAATATTCTCGAAGGGGGCATCGATCTCTGTGATTGTATTGAAAATCCGGACAGTTGTGATAGATTCACGGATTGTTTAACCCGCCCCATCTGGAAACAGGCAACTGGGGCCATGTGTGACGAGCTGAATGCCGTTACGCTGGCCGACATGCTCGAACGGCGCGAAGACCCTGGGGAAACCAGGTGAGCAGGCCGCCGTTATGTTCCGTAACCTTCCACCACATGATACCAAACCTGTTGTGAATGGTACCCGATCCCATCATGTGCTCCGGTGTGAAGGAGACACCTTTCACCGCTACGAACAGGCATTGCTCGAGGAAGAGCCTCTCCTGATCCGGGTGGAGGGACAGCCTTATGCGGTGATCATGCGCACACCGGGTGAAGAACGCCGTCATGCCCGCCAGACAGGCGGGCTATTGGTGTTTTGCGGAGAAGAGCGTTTCAAGGGAAGATGCCATGCAAGGTCATCCTGACGACAGAAAAATCATGGAACGGATTGAAGCCCCCTGTAGCAAGCTACAGGGAATCTTCGACCGTAAGGAGCGCTGACCTTTTTAGATACGCTCGCTAACCCCGCAGCAAGCTACGGGGAATGCGCTCGCTTTTGCGGTTCAGCGCCTTTTGACTTAAGTCAAGGCCATGGCGAATGACCTCTGGTAACGTGCTTTGTAACATGATCGGGCTGCCGGATTGTTTCGAGCACAGCCCAGTGCCCATATCCATGAAACGCTGTCCAATCAATGGGCACGGGCGTAACCATCAAGAGAGAACCCAATGAAATGCCCAGGACAAGATACCCGTTACTGGAAACCGGGGGCCATCTTTGAGGTGACGTGCCCCGAGTGCGGCAACGAAGTGGAATTCTTTAAGGATGACACGACACGGCTTTGCAAGAAGTGCGGTCATCGATTTCTGAACCCTGAAATGGATTTTGGCTGTGCGTCTTACTGCCAGTATGCGGAGCAGTGTCTGGGAGACCTGCCTCCAGAACTCCTGGCTGACAGAGATGATCTCTTGAAAGACAGGGTAGCCCTTGAGATGAAGCGCTATTTTGGACATGATTTCAAGCGAATCGGTCATGCTGCCAACGTCGCGAGATACGCAGAACAGATGGTCAAGGAAGAAAAGGGGAATCCGGCCGTAGTCCTGTGTGTTGCCTATCTCCATGATATCGGCATCCATGAAGCTGAGCGGAAATACAACAGCACAGCGGCCAGGTATCAGCACAAGGAAGGCCCTCCGATCGCCAGGGACATCTTGACAAGACTGGGGGCACGGGAAGAACTCACAGACGAGGTCTGCGACATTATCGGCCATCACCACCACCCTCGAGACGAAGAGACCTTGAACTTCAAGATCCTTTACGATTCAGACCTGATTGTGAATCTCGAAGAACGCCAAGAGGACAAAAAGAGCAAGAGAGAAAAGCTGGTCAGAATCATTGAGAAGCATATGTTTACTGACACCGGAAAAAGGTTAGCCAGGAAGGCCTTGTTGGGAGAAGACAAATGAAGCTGACTAGAAAGATCATTGAGATAGACGATGAACTCTGCGACGGCTGCGGACAGTGCGTGCCTGCGTGTGCAGAGGGGGCCATCCAGATCATTGACGGAAAGGCAAGGCTTGTTGCCGAGAAATACTGTGACGGGCTGGGGGCGTGCATGGGAGAATGCCCTACCGGGGCCCTCTCCATGGTGGAACGCGAAGCAGAAAAATTTGACGAGGAGGCTGTGGAAGCATACTTGAATTCAAAGGCCCATGAGGAGGCCCCTGAAGAGACAGCTCTGCCCTGTGGCTGTCCATCCGCTCATGTACAAACCTTGGCTCCACCGGCACCCAGCCCGGAGGCAATGGAGCTGCATGCGCAAAGACCTCTTGTTTCTGCGCTGTCCAACTGGCCGGTGCAGATAGGTTTGGTGCCCGCTAAGGCCCCCTTTTTGAAGGGGGCTCATCTGCTGGTCGCGGCAGACTGCGTCCCGGTTGTCTATCCCAACTTTCACCAGGATTTTCTCAAAGGCAAGGTTGTCATGGTGGGGTGTCCGAAATTTGATGATGTCCGGGCGTATCTCGAGAAGTTTGTTGAGATATTCAAGACGGCTGACATAAAGGGTGTCACCGTGCCCATCATGGAGGTGCCCTGCTGTTCAGGGCTTCCCATGATCCTGAAGAAGGCCATGAAAGAGGCGGGAAAGGAGGTGCCCATGGAGATGGTGGTCATCAGTGCCGGGGGTAAGGTTTTGAAGAAGGAAAAATGGGCGGCCTAAAGCGCAGGAAGAAGGCCTGGCATTTGATCCAGGCATTTTCGCTTACTGGGAACATCATATCAAAATACGGTCTTTTTTTGCCTAAAATACAGGTTTCACCTTATTTATTTTCTTAGACCACTCTCGTAGTGTTCAAACAAAACCATGGCAAGCCCATTGGCCAATGTTTTTTTGGTCCGATAGAAGCATAAACCTATGATTGCAAGGGAGGAGAAGAAATGGAAAAGAATCAAGAAGAAAAAGTATGTGCCAACTGTGGGTACACGGCCTCCGGTAAGTTTTCCGGCGATATCTGCCCTCAATGCGGATTGACATACTGGAAATGTTCCAAGTGCGGATTTCTGATTACGGCCGCCACTCCGCCACGTGTCTGCACGTCGTGTGGGGAAACGTGTGAGTTCGTAAACGTCACCTGCTACACCCCGGAGTGCGGGGGACCGGGTCACATCGATCCCCGACTGTAAGAAGAATTATCCAGGCTACGACCGTCTTATCAACCGCCCCCGGGTGGCGTGCCGGCATACAACCGGAGGAAAACACTGAGATAAGGCGGGGCAAGAAGATACAAGCTGTTTCCCAACCAATGCATTGTTTTGATCATCAGGGCGCTTTTTGCTAACAGCTTTTCCCGAACGGAAAAAGCGTGTTAGACCAAGGGAAAAAGGCCCTGGACAAAGCGGTCCAGAGACTCTGACCTATCATCAGGAGGTGCATTATGAAGAAAAGGTGGATGAACCTATTGGGGTGTTCAATCGCCATGATCTGTTTCACGGCCCCAGTCCTTGCTGCTGAAGAAGCCTGTATCACCTGTCACAAGACGGTTTCTCCAGGACAGGTGGCTGACTGGGAGTCCAGCCGGCACAGCAAGGAAGACGTGACCTGTTCGGTCTGCCATGGCGACAGGCACCAAGGGGCCAAGGATGCCAAGCTGGCTCAACTGCCGGACGAGCACGTGTGCGCCGAGTGCCATGAGGAGCAGTTTGACCAGTTTGCAAAGGGCAAGCATAATTTTGGCTGGACATCCCTGAACGCCCTTCCCGTCACCCACGTTGAGCCAGACGAGCTGATGGAAGGGGGCAGGGGATGCGGGGGCTGCCACAACATGGGCATCAAGTCCGAGGCCCAGAAAAAAGAGCAGCACGACAAAGGGTACCGCTACCAGAACAACTCCTGCGATGAGTGCCATACCCGGCACAGCTTCTCCAAGAAGGAGGCCCTCGACCCAAAGGCCTGCCAGCAATGCCACATGGGCTATGATCACCCGCAGTGGGAGATGTGGAGCAGTTCCAAGCACGGCGCCCGCTACGCTGTGAAGGAAAAGGGCAAGCTCCCTGAAAAGGCTCAAGCGCCCACGTGCCAGTTTTGCCACCTGCCGAACGGAACCCATACCAATAGGACCGCCTGGGGCTTCCTGGGCGTGCGACTGCCGCTACCTAAAGACAAGCAGTGGGCCGCTGACCGGGTAACGATCCTCAAGGCCCTGGGGGTGCTCAATCCTGAGACAGGAGAACCCACCGCTCGCCTGGATGCAGTCAAGGCCGTGGATCTTGCTCGTCTTACCGAAGAGGCCTGGCAGACAGAGCGAGAAAAGATGATCAAACGATGCACGCAGTGCCATGCCGAATCCTATGCCCGCGAACAGCTCGCCATGGGCGATTCCATCATGCAGAAAACGGATCGCCTCCTGGCAGAAGCGATTGAGATTGTTGCCGCCCTTTACAAAGACGGTATCATCAAGAAGCCCGCGGGCTACACCTTTGCCTATCCGGACTTCCTCTTCTTCATGAGGACCGGAGGTGGGAACATGGACCAGGCGTCACACGTCGACCAGATCTTGTTCCAGATGTACATGAAACACAGGATGCGGGCCTACCAGGCATTTTTTCATGTGAATCCGGATTATGCCTACTGGTACGGTTGGGCCATGATGGTCAAGGACCTGGGCGAGATCAAGGAACTTGCCAAAACCATGAGGGCCACGGCCAAGATGGAAAAGACCCAGATGTAAAGTCCTGACTGCCTAGACCGGCAGACGCCCGGGATCTAATCCAGCACAACACCAAGGCCTATAAGGCCATAGATTACCCCAACGCCACCGGAAATACGACCAGGCCGGTGGAGGTCTTCGGGCAGAACCCATAAGATTCCATATTAGCGGGTGTCCATCCATCAATAGTCCTTTTTCCGATGAGCGGTGTTCTCGGCGGCCTTTGCGTGCGACGTACATCATCCAGGGGCTGGGGCCTCGCAGATAGAGTAGGAGCGGCTTACGCGTCGGAGACGGACGGGTCAAGCCCTGAATGGCGAAGGGCGAAGTTGGGGTCACATAAGATTGAAGCTCCCTGCAGTCCCGATAAATCGGGACAGGGAATCTTCGACCGTAAGGAGCGCTGACCGACTTGCTTACCGGAAAGGCCCACCCTTTAGGGCGGGAGAGGCTTCACCTTTCTTGGATACGCTCGCTAACCCCGCAGCAAGCTCCTGGGAATGCGCTCGCTTCTGCGGTTCAAATGGCCTCGGGATTGGATTCTAAAACCATATCAGACAACTCGGGACTGGCAGGAACGGAGATCTATGACAGAAACGTGTGTTTCAGGGATTTTGACGTAAGAGGTCCCGGAAGGATGATATCTTTACTCTTGCCAGAATGGAAACATAGCAGCAAGTGGTGTTTTGGAGAGTCTGCCTTACGATAAAGATACATGACACAGAGCTTTGTTGCGAGCCCTAACGTGTTGCGTTTGCGAGTATCACCGGTTATCCAGCACCCGTCGCACGGTTTTAGCGAGTTTCCTCTTTGCAAGTGGCTTCATGATGAAACCTTTGATACCCATGGTACTGGCTTTGTCTTCATCGATTCGGTTGCTAAAACCTGTGCAAAGGATGACGGGGATATCAGGTCGAATTTCCATCAGTTGTTTAGCCAAGGTATCACCCATCGTCTCGGGCATGGTCATGTCCGTGATAACAAGGTCAAACTTGTCCGGATGATCACGGAAGTCTTCCAAGGTTTCAAGTGGACTGGTCCTTGATTTCACCTCATAACCGAGCCGTTCCAACATCTGTTTCCCCAATCGGGCCAGAGACTCTTCATCATCCACAAAGAGGATTCGTTCGTTTCCCGTAGGAACGCTTTTGATGGCTTCAGGTTTCGCTTCAACTGGATGCTCAACTCTGGGAAAGAGTACGTGAAATGTGGTCCCTTTTCCAGGCTCGCTGTATGCTGAGACGCCACCTCCATGGCTTTCCACAATGCCTTGAACAACGGCTAGACCCAACCCCGTACCTTCCCCCACTCCCTTTGTTGTGAAATAGGGATCGAAGATTTGATCTATAATCTCAGGCTTAATCCCGCAGCCTGTGTCTCTGACGGAAAGCCTGAAATAGGGCCCCGGCTTCAAATCCGGAAATTGCCCAATCGCATCCTCATCCAGTTCCACATCTGTCAAAGCGACCTGTAAAACGCTGCCCATTTCTTCCATAGCTTGGGCGGCATTGGTGCAAAGGTTCATCAGCACCTGATGGACCTGGACCGCATCCGCCATAACGATGCTGGTTTCAGCTGCTATGTCTTCTTGGATGTCGATGGACGTGGGAATTGAGGAGCGAAGCAGCTTCAAGGTCTCTTTAACGATCGGAGCAATCTCTGTGGGCTTTTTCTTGTGTTCTGTCTGACGGGCATAGGTAAGAATCTGCTTGACTAAATCCTTTGCACGCACGCAGGCCTTTTGAGATTCTTGCAGGCTACTATATGCAGGATTCCATTGTGGAACGTCTTCCAGGGCCAGTTCCGTGTTACCCATAATAATGCCAAGGATGTTGTTGAAGTCATGGGCAATGCCGCCTGAAAGTGTGCCAATGGCCTCCATCTTCTGAGCTTGGCGGAGTTGGGCTTCGAGTTTTTTCTTTTCAGTGATATCCTCCACAACCTCTATGAATCCCGTGGCAGTGCCATCCTGCCCAAGGGTTGGAAAGGCTTGAATCCTCACATCAACACTGGTGCCGTCATCTCTGATACCTTGAGTCTTGACCTCTGCGGGCTGACCAGTTGACATGGCCTGAACTCCAGGACAATGGGGACAAATTGCCTCCCGTTTCTCAAATTCGCGGAAACACTCCTTACCGACAAACTCAGCGACAGGTTTCCCAAACATTCTGCCCTGTGCGCCATTCGTCATGATAATCTTGTGAGCCGAATCTATGAGCGTGACGCCAAGATCAATGTTCTCCACAAGAGATCGATACCGCTCCTCGCTCTTCCGCAATGCTTCCTCCGCCCGCTTGCGCTCCGTGATGTCCTGCCCAATTGCGAGCAGGCCAACGACCTTACCGTCGGCATCCTTGAGAGTCTTATCGTACCATTCAATCTGGCGCTCTTGCCCGTCCTTCGTGATAATGGGGTTGACGTTGCCACGCGTCTGGATATCACCCGCGGCTTTCTTAAAAAGCTCTCGCAGCCTAGCATGGTCTCGTTCAGGCAAAAAAGTGCTGAACCAGTCCTTGTCCCGAACCTCAGCCAGCGAGTATCCCGAAATTTCCTCCATATAACGGTTGAACCGAATAATCCGGCCCCGCGTACCTAACACCAATACGATGGCCTGGGCTGTGTTGAGCAAGCTCTCAGCAAAATCCCGCTCGACCCGAAGCGCCTCTTCAGCCGACTTCAATCTTGCACACCGTATCTCCAACTTGTTGACCCTTTGTTCCAATTCTTCACAGGTCGGTCTTGTGGCCATTACAACATCCTCCGAATGCTCAAGCTCCCAGTGCACGTCTTAATACGATACATGGGCCTTTACCGGTCATAATGTGCTCCCGTTAAAGGGTATGAGTCTTGTGAAGAGAACAGCGATACTTGCGGGGAAACCATACACGATTCCAGGAAGAACTGTCAAATTAGGGAAAGGATCGCAGTCCTTGCAGACTGACTGTGTATTCAACACATTAGCGGTGAGCTATAGCAGATGAAAGTGTCGATTACCTCGCAAGATCGAAAGCCACACCGGCCGAAAGCCGTTTAAATCTAGCTTGCCAACCACCTTATTTTGGAAATCAACAACTCATGTTCCGGTTTTTATCGGATATCGCAAATCGTGTCAAGGGAAGTGGCTAAAATCCAGGAAAATGCGGATTGTTTTTGGAAACCGAAAAAATATGCAATCTCAAATAGTTGTCTATATGCCAGGTGTTTTCAGTCTTGAAGCAAATCGGACACATACGAGGTGTTGGGCAATTTCTTTTTCAGGGAAGATGTTGGAGGAAGAGAATACCGTCTAGTCTTACTCCTCTTGTTCAAAGGAGGAGCAACGTGGCCACATAGGGCCTCTTAAGCCACCTGGTCGAAAAATTTGCCTATCGTTTTATCCATCCGCTCAGATAACTTCTGAAGATTCTCGGGCGGAATTTCACGTATGATCTCCCCCGATTTCTTGTCTACAACGGTAACCGCAATCTTGTTCTTATCATAAACTCCGTATTTCAAACTTGTGTTGACAACAGCACCTCCAGAAGACTGCTTGGCTGAAAGCCCTGGGTGTAGAGCCGTTGAATTTAGTCGTGCTGAGCTCTCCATTTGCTTCTTGTCCGTCCTTGGTATATCTATCGACCCTTCACAGAAAACTCTTGAGTTCACACTGCCACTTAAAATCCTACATGCCCTTGCAAAATGTTAGCGCCAGGATTTTTTCCGTAGAAATGCACGGAGTTGGAGTTAAGAACTCAGAGGTGGGGCGAAGAAACGACGCGACGATGTTTCTCTTTCGGACTATATATTGTGGTCGTTACGATGACTGCCAAATCAAACATTCCTTGCCATTTACGATTCTTATCAACTGATTTTATAAAAGATATCTGACCAATCGGCACGCCCCAAACACCAGGTGTCTAAGGACAACTTGCTTTCCAGAATCAAAGCGCGTGGTTTTGACAGTCCCAACTGATGTTTCATTTGGATATTACAAGAAAAGAAGGCTTTCAAGAGGTCGGAGCGATGGCAGGTCCCTTCTGTTTATTGGGCGTTTTTCTTACCGCCAGACTAATTATTGGGGTACCTGATGATTCCCCCCACTATTGCCCCTGCTGCAACCGTTTCCACCAGGCTGCCGATGAACCAGATCCAGGCCAAATTCGCGGGGATAGGCATGTAGGAATATGAGCCAAATCCCATGGAAAAGCCTGACGCTAAACCAAACAACGCGCCGTACTTTATCCCCGTCACCAGAGACTTTGGTGAAACCAGGAATCCATAAATCACCACAAAAGCTGTTGCAAATACAAATGTAACCAGATGCATAAGACCCATCTTCATTTCCGCCATTGGACGCCAAAGTGCAGCCGTGGCTTCGTACGTTGGCTGGAGCACGACACCATGAATGAGGAAATCTAGAATAGACCATGCTATGAAGACTGTAATAATCGACAACAAAATTCGCTTAGTCATTCTTATAGCTCCTCCCATCAGTCTTTTCGCCTGACACTCTAATCTGGATTGCCCCGAAGCCGCGTTTGTCTTGCGGCGTCCTCGCCATACAATCCCCTGCGCTGATACATTTATTCCGCCATGTAACATGCCTTTCAAGGACGTCACACGGCGAGACAATGTTCATATACTGCATCGAACCGCGAAAGCTAGCGCATTCCCCGCTGCTTGCGGCGGGGTTAGCGATCGAATCTGAAAATGAAAAACTTTCTTCAAAGCCAACACCTGTGGAGTCCCCTCAGTTCTACGGGTGGGAGGAAGGGCCTCTTATGACCTTGACCAAGTGTTTGACAAGCGATGTCCTGTCTCGAATGATCAGCGTATTAGTGGGGGCACAGGCTGTTATAAGGCCATCTCTTGTCGACAGAGGCCTTAATACAGAGGCAAGTCGGTGGGCATCAGTGTGATCAAGGCCAATCACTTTGATCACTGTCCCGTCTAGCCATGACGTTCACCGCTATCCCCACCTTTTCGCCAGCCTTCGAAATGAAGCTTGAGCCCCATGAGCAAGTCCCATTCAATGGGGACAATGAAAAGCGTTAGAAAGGTGGCTGTGCAAAGACCCGTGACAAAAGTGGAGGCCATGGCCCCCCAGACCAGGGAGTAGCTGGGAATGCCAAGTGCCATGGGTAAGAGGCCGAGGGTCGTTGTCAGTGTCGTTAGGAGAATGGGCCGCAGTCGAACGCGGATACCTTCACGGATAGCCTCACGGCGTGTCATACCGCTCAGATAGCGCTTGTTGATGAAGTCCACTAGGACGAGCGAGTCGTTGACGACCACACCGCTAACGCCCACAACGGCGATGAAGCTGTTTACAGTGAAAAGACCCTGTGTGATGACTTTCCCGAAAATCACGCCGACGAGCGAAAACACGATGGCAGAAAGAATAATGAGCGGTTGGAGGTAGGAACGGAACTGGGTGGCCAGGATCAAATACATCACTAGCAGGGCTACCAAGAAGGCATACGTCAACGAGGTGTACGATCGCCTGGTGTCTTCGAATTCTCCTGAGAAGCTAATCTCTGCGCCAGGATACTTGGCTTTGATTCTTGCATAGTACATTCGGATAGTATTGATCACGGCGGGTGTGGATGTAGGCGCGCCTGGCTTAATATTGGCCGTAAGCGTCATGGCCCGGTTGTTCTGGAACCGGTCGAGCCTGTTGCCTTCCATGTACGATTCACTCCTGGTCAGGTCACCAAGGCGAAGGGGGCCTGACGGGTGCTGCACAAGGGGAATGGCAAGGGCTGATTCAGGGGAAGTCAAATAGCTCTTGTCTATCTTGAGCTTGAGATCCATGTCCTCGTCAAATGCACGGAACTTTCCTACGAAACGTCCGTCAAGCACGGAGCCGGCAAGGCGGGCCACGGCAAGTGGCGTGAGGCCGTATTCAGCGGCCCGCTCCTTATCCACGTGAAATCGGTAGACCCGATTCGGCCGTCCTTTGTCGTCGTTCAAATCCACGAGAAAAGGGGAAACCTTCTGATTGTCGCGCAAGAAGGCATAGATGTCCCGTGCAAGCGCCTGGACGGCATCTGGATTTGGCCCAACGACACGGACGTTCACGTCCTTACCCGTGGGCGGGCCGCCTTTTTCGGCCCGCACCCGGACTATCCATCCGTCTGTCTGGAAACGGGAAAGTTGTTTCCGCACGTATTCCAGATGGACAACGGGATCGTTTCCATGGTTGTCCGGAAAGTCCTGTTCTTCTTTGGTCGGCATTTCAACGATGATGTTGCCATGATTACTGGCGAAGACCGCCTGGTAGTCCTCGTTGACGAAAAACCCGGCCATGGCCGTGGCGGACTTGAGCTGGCCTGGTCTGCCAGGCAGAATGAATTCGGTAATTTCCTTGAGCCTTTCATTAGTGGTCTCGATGGAGGTTGCCACAGGACCTTCCACCTCAATGTAGTAATATGTGTATTCTTCCGGAAAGAATTTGATCTTTATCAAAGGCAACCAGCCCAATACAGACACACCAAAGACAGCCACTGAAATTAGAAAGGCCAGCAAAACCGCACCAAGGCTGGTGAAACGGTAACGGAGGGTCCATCCCACCAGCTTGTTCGTTCCCTTCAGCAAAAGGGCCATAACCCACTGCTCCTTGCCGGTGTCATGGTTCTCTTGGGCGTGCCTTTCGGCAGACTTGCCTCCGGGCCAGTCCATAAAGTGGGACGGCAGGATGATGAGGCATTCGAACAAGGATGCAGCGATGACGGCGGAAATGGCGATGGGGATCTGGGCAAAGAATTCGCCTGTGGAGCCAGACATCATCAACATAGGCAAAAAGGCAGCCACCGTCGTCGAAGTTGCTGCGATGACCGGGGCGGCCACCTCAGATGCGCCGTTGACCACCGCCTCTTTCATCGAGCTGCCTTCCTGCAGGTGGCGGTAGACGTTTTCCACCACCACAATGGCATCGTCCACGATGATACCACTCACCAGGACAAAGGAAAACAGCGTGATCTCGTTGAGGGAGTTCTTGGTGAGCCACATGAAGATCATGGTCACGAGGAAGGAAAAGGGGATGCCGACAACGGTGAGCACCGCATTTCTGAGACCCATGAAGAAGAAGATAAGTACACTGACCAAGCAGATACCGACCAGCAGGTTCCTGCCGAGCGTTGATATAGAATCGTTGACGTTGACACGCTGGTCCTGGGTGAGAGCCACCTCCACGTGTTCCTTGTCAAGGACCGGCTTGAACTGTTCCACCACCTTTTCCACGGCTGGCAGGATGTCCAAGACATTTCCATTCCGGGTCTTAACAACCTTTAAGGTGACGCAGTCCTTGCCGTTTACCGAGGTGATGACGTAGGGGTCCCGGTAGGCCATGTGGGCGTCATGCATGACATCGCCGACCTTGACAAAGGAGCCGTCACGGTCCCTGCGAATGATGGTGTCAGCGACCTGCTTGCGGGAGCGGTACCGCTCGTCTACCAGGATGACAAACTCGCCTGTTCCATTGGTGTAGTCCCCGGCCGGGACAGAGACGTTGGACTCCATGAGGGCCCTGGCCACCTCGTCAAAGGTCACTCCGTATTTGTTCAGAAGATGGGGATTGAGGTTGACATGAAACTCCCGGGTGTACTCCCCATTGAGCTCCACTTCTTTTACACCGGGGATCTGGCGAAGGTGCAATTTCATCTCCTCGGCCATGAGGGACAGGGACCGGTTCGATCTGTTGCCAATCAAATTGACGGCCACGGCGGGAAGCCATTCGTTCACGTCAATCTCAGAAAATACAGGCGGGTCCACCTCCTCCGGAAGCTCGTTCATGATACTCAGGACCTTAAGACGCAACTCATCGAAAAGCTTTTCATAGTCGGTATCGTCGATGAATTTCACCGTGACGACCGATCGTTCGCGATAGGAAGTGGATTGGATGAATTCCACGGACTCAAGGTCGTCCAGGGCCTCTTCAATCTCGTGAGTGACCAGGGCCTCAACCTCAGCGGGTGAGGCACCGGGGAAGATGGTAGCAATGACGACCTTTCCCATATGCACGTTGGGATAGCGTTCTACAGGGAGGTCAAAGAGAGAGAAAAGCCCCAAGGCCATGGAAAGGACGAAGAGGAGGTTCACCAGAACGCTCTGTTTGAGCACGTAGCGAAAGAACGGTTTCATGGCTCATGGCTCCGGCTGGACTTTGAATCTATCGCCGGGTCTGACCTCGGCCGATCGAACGCGGGAGGTGCTGTCTGACCCGTGGTCGAGGAGTACCACGCGGACTTGCTCGCCATTTTCCCGTGTGAGCCAGAATTCCTCGTAACGTTCTGACAAGGCTGAAGTCGGCACCAGGACCGCGCCGGAGCCGTCGGGGAGCTCCAGGGTAAGCACTGCACGCAAGCCTCCCCGCATTTGGGAGAGTCCTTTACGGACTGAAAGATCCACGCCCATCTTGCGGGTCTGGGGATCAAAAGCCGGCGAGATCCGTTCAACTTCTGCTTCAAGGGTGATCCCTTTCTCGCCCTCGCCCGGAAAACGCAAGGCAGGGGACCCATGGAGTTCTCCGAGGGCTCTGTATTCCTCGGGTGAAAGGGAAAAGGGGACAAGCAGCTTGCGAAAGTCTCCTGCCTTGCCAAGGTGTGTACCTGCCGGGATCCATTCGCCCGGCTCTGCGTTGCGCTCCGTAATGGTCCACCCTGAGGGGACTCGGACGACGTGGCGCTCCCGGCGTTCCTCAAGGCTTGCCTCTTCGGTTTTAAGGGCCTGGAGTTCGAATTCGGACTGATCCAGCGTGTTTTGGAGTGCATCCAGCTTAGACTGTGCGACGCTCTCGCGTGCCAGCAACTGCTCGTAACGGCGAACCTCCTTGCCGTAGTATGCGATGTTCTTCATGAGACGTTTTTGATCCACACTGTTTTTCTTGATGGCAAGATCAACAAAAGTCGTGTCCAGCACACAAAAAATTCCGTCCTTTTCGATGGTGTTGCCCACATCAGCCTTCACCTTGATACAGCGCCCGTCCTCCTCACTGACAATATCCAGCACATGTCTCGCCCGGGTGTAACCCGTGAGTGTCACCTCGCGCATGGCTGGCTTGGCCGCAAAGATCTCGCCTGGCCCCCGCGGCTTCCCACTGCTATCAGCCGCCCACAAAGGGGTTGAGAAAAAGAGGAAAATCAAGATGGACAGAAGAACAATCAGTCTTCCTGTCATGGCACCTTTCATAGACGATCCTTTCCACCTCCGCGCAGGTTGAAGGCCAGGGCTTTTGTGACCACCTGACCCAACCTCTCTTTAGGGAGAAAGCGAAGCTGTTCTTTAATCAAAAGGGAGGCCAAGCCGTGCAGGGCTGCCCACAGGGCGACGGCCAGGGTCTCGGCGTCCCCTCCTGAAAAAAATCCGGCATCCAAACACTGCCGAACATGTTCCACAAATTTCCTAAAGGATTTCAGGGCCACAGTTTCTTCAGACCCATCCGGCTGTTTGATGATTTGTCTGGTTGCGAACATCAGTTCATAGAGTTCAGGATTTTCCAAGGCAAAGGTGATGTAGTGGCGGCCCCCTGTTTTGACGCGCTCTACCGGGTCGACGATGTTGTCCAATTCGCACTGAAGGGCAAGGAGCCTTTCGAAGCCCTGGTAACAGAGTTGGAGCATGATATCGTCTTTGTTCTCGAAGTACCGGTAGATAGTGCCCGCGCTGTACTCTATCTTATTGGCTATGCGCCGCATGGAGACGCCTTCATAGCCCTCCTTTACAAACACATCCATGGCCGCATCGAGTATACGCTGCCGCATCTTGCACGCATCCCGCTCTTTTCGTTCTTTAATGCCCATTAAACATCCATATACTGAACGTCGTTCAGTTTGTCAACATCGTTCAAACAGGCACAAGACCTTTCTTTGTCCACGCGTCCAACAACGCCGCTATACGGATGACATGTGTTGTACTTCTGCAGAGCCCCTTCACTGGAACGGACCCATGACCTGCCGCTTGCCGTTCTCATGAATGGAGATGCTCAAGGCGTATCTGGACACGAGCGGTGAGCGGACACTGTTTCTAGGTCTCGACATCGAGTGGGACAGGCCGCATTTTGGGTTTCAGGCAACCCTTCTCAAAAAAATCGAGTTGGAATTGGGCCAACGGCAAGGTTATGTTTTCATCGATAGGATTCAGCGTGAAGAGGATGCAGGCTTTGTTTTTGCAGGGCCTTTTTGATCTTGAACCGAAAAAGCGAGCGCATTCCCCGTAGCTTGCTGCGGGGTTAGCGAGCGTATCTATAAAGGTCAGCGTTCCTTACGGTCGAAGATTCCCTGTAGCTTGCTACAGGGAGCTTCAATCATCCTTCCGGGCTCCGGTAGCAGGGTAAATGCTACCCGGTCTAATTAAAAGGCCCAAGAAAAACGCTGATGCATTGGGACGGGGAATTCACTCGCTTTTTGCGGTTCAAATGGCCTCGAGATTAGATTTTGAAACCAATATCACAAGAATCCCGGGACTGGCAGGAACGGAGATCTATGCCAGGTATACGTGACTCCGCGCCGATTGGCTGGGGCTGCTACATAGTCGTCCCTGAAAAAGTCGCTATTAGGCGAGCATTAGTGCCTGCCGTTCGGGAAGAGATGTGAGCCTAGTGCTTTTTGAACCGAGATAGAGCCAGGGGAAAAGAAACGAAAAGAAGGTCTTAAGCAGCTTTCTCAGATTGAAGCCGCAGGCGGCGAGTATGGCATTGATTCGGTCGCCGTCACATCCAAGAAGATGGTTACGCTCCATCCGATTGTCCGACTTTGGATGACCTATCACCGGTTCTATGGCTGACCGACACCTTAACCATCGCCATTTTGATCGTGGTAGACTTCGTTTCTTCTTATTTGACAGATGTACCTTCGTGTCCTCGACATCACGGGTAGCTCCCCGGTAGCCCTTGTCACAATAGGCGTTGGCTGGATGCCAGCCCGTTATTCTTTCGGTCTGTTCAATGGCGCGCTTCAGTGTGTGTCCGTCATAAGGATTACCGTGAATGCTGTCAATGCCAACTACCCTGTTGTCTTTAGAAGTAGTAACCACTGAGACCTTGCATCCAAACTCATAACGCTTGTGCACTTCACCCTTACAAATGCACTCAACTTCCGGGGCATGAACACTGTAAAGCTTGTTTTTATCTTTTTGCTGCTGTCGAAAAAGACGATCTGCTGTTCTCCCTGATTTTCCATTCTGCATCGACCTCGTCCGGATTGCCTAACAAATCATCTGGGTCAGCACTCAGTCCACGTCGAATCTTCTCACTTGTAACGGTTTTCTGCTTCGCTAACGACATCCTAATATTTCTGATGTACAAACTGCCTGTCAAATTCATACTCTTCTTTTAGCATCGCGTCCTTTTCTTGCTGTGTAAAGTAGTCCATGACAGGAATGAAGAAACGTTTATCTTCCTTTTCGATGTGCTTGGGATAGAAATAGACTAACGCTGCCATACGATCCACAATTGTAGGGAGGGCTTCGACCTTACCCTGTTGGTACTGCTCTTTCGCGTCTAACAGTTCTCTTGTGGTCTTTCTCCCCCAGCGATGCTCGTCAACTAGTTCCTTCATTGTCTTTTTATATTCCTCAGACATTGCCTTCTTCTCTAGCTCACGAAAGAGAATATTCTCCTCTTTTCCGTGGTGGCAACGATCCGCATAAGTTCTGATGAAATCTACCGCGGTCTCGATGAATACCGGGTCGGCTGTTCCTTCCGTTTCCATGCGATGTAGCTCCTTTTCCATGGCTTTGATCATCTTTTCGATAAGTCGATGTTCTATCATCAAAGGGCCAATTGGCAGCATGGTCATTGCCTCCTTTCGAGTAGATGCTGATTCTTGGACTCACTACAATGAATCTTGAGGTCTATCTTCAACCTTCACAACAGTCTGTATTTTCCACGAAGCTTCAAAGATAGCTTTTGGACCAGTTCGAATGCCTTCTCAACGGTCTTCCCACCATCGGGGTTCACGAGGCAACACGTTGCAGGAGAAAGCATACTCCGGGAGAGAAGAAACTCAAAATCGATACCACTCTTACCCAAAGCTTTCCATGTCTCGTCCAGGCGTCTCTGCAGCGAGTCCACATTGTCCTTTTCAAAAGGCTCGCTGTTTGTGGGAACTATACCCCAGACAAGAGTTCCTCCCCGCTCCAAGAACTTTCGAATCGATTTCGCGTAACCCACAAACACCTCACCGTTCGTATGGACATCAAGAGATAGAATATCAATGTCCAGTCCAAGGAGAAAATCCCAATCTGGATTTCCACATAAATGTATCCCGCGAGGTCTCTCTATCATGGAGAAAAAGGTCTCCATGTCAGCCCGCGCGGCTTGATCTCCATATCCCGACATTGCGCTGAACACAAACTGAAGCCCAGGTTCATCCAAATACATGAAGGCATTGGGATTGCGTTCTTTAAGCCGGCTCAATTGAACGTTTGCCCTCTTGGCCATGAATTCCAGCAAAAACGGTCGAATCATGTCGTCAAAAAGAATGGGGCGATCATCTTGATCGACTACATTGAACCCAAAGCTCACGGGTCCTTCGAGTTGCCCGCGGATAGCTGGCCGGTCGGACAAATCTAACGCCAGAAAACGCCTGTAAACAACCGAATACGTATCACTGATGTCAAAATATCCTGGTTCATTGAAATGGACCATGGTCTCTTCAAATTCGTCCAGAAACTTCTCAATGGAAAAACGCAGGGTGCGCCTTTCTAGGTCGAGCAGAATGCCGGGGAAGTGCTCTGAGGCCTGGACATACATGTCTTCGCAGTAGCTGAAAAGCGGGAGCTGCGGCCAGAACGGCACATCCACGGATAGAGCTAACTCAAGTGCCTTGTCCACGTCCCTATGCGGCATCACCGCCATTGCTGTGGTGAGTAAGTTCCCGGGTATAGGCATCTAGCGTGAAAAGCGAGGTAAAGCGTCAGGCTGTCCTCTCCTCCCGTTACCAATGTAGCGGGAAATGGGCTTCGGCGTCAAGGAGAGAGGGATCACAAGATCCGGCGAATTGGCCTTCGAGGCCCTGAAAGGCCCGGTAAAAAATACCAGAGTCGGCGGACACGGAGAGTCTACAATATATGGTGGATCGACTCGGTCAATGGGGAGTGACAATCTTGCCAACCAGTTGATTTTTGTATTTTTTGCTGTTTCAAGTGTGATGGTTTCGTAAAAAGTCGATTTTACTCACTCCGTGAACATTTTGGGGGCTCTTAAGATGTTCAGCTAAAATGCTAACACGCAGTGAAGCTTTGCGCTCAACTCGGGCTAAGGCCCTCAAACAGTTAGCATTTTTTAACGCCAAACATCTTAAGTGCCTTTCTCCCAAAATGCTCAATATCGTTCGCAAAATACTTTTTACGAGTCTGTCAAGTGTAAATCACAACGCTGCCGGATTGGCAAGATTCAAAAGGTGTTTGGATGTCTTTTTGTTGCTAGCTGAGGCAGGGATCTTGCCATATTGGTTCTGTAGATATCATGATGCAGTCGACCCGTGATAACAGACGCCCAGCCCGCCCAAGAGTGCCTAAGAGAGACCTTTGCAGAACCTCGAAAAGCGACAATTATGAGGTTTTTGGGGTACCCACCCGGGCGAAGCGAATGGCCCGCCCTGGCGGGCAAATCGCAAGCTGTTTGAGGCCGTTAGGCCGAGTTCTTGCGATTTAGTGAGCGAGCCCTCAGATGGGTCAAAAACCTCATATCAAAGAGCGAGGCGAGGTTATTCAAAGGTCTCTAAGAGTTTGACAACCCGCCATAAATACATTTCAATGATGTGTCGGCCGGGTCACGCCGATTTTCAAAGTCGAGGAGATTCTAAGTCAATAGGGCGGACACGCGGACTGGCACCCTTTCGATAACAGATGACCCCATCGAACTGAAAAGCCATGAGAGTCCTTCTTATCTCTGCTAACACTGAATCGATTAACATGCCCATCATACCCGTGGGATTAGGTGCTGTTGCCGCCTCAACGCGGGATGCCGGGCACGAAGTGGAACTGGTGGATCTCATGGGGGTGCGTGATACACACCCGGTCATCAAGGCCGCCATGGAGGGATTCCGTCTTGATGTGATCGGCATATCGGTTAGAAATATCGATGACCAGAATATAGCAGAGCCCCTGTTCTTCTTGGATCAGGTCAAGGGCGTTATTTCCGAGTGCCGAAGTTCCTCACGTGCTCCTATCGTCCTGGGAGGTGCAGGCTACAGTATTCTCCCTGAAAGCACTCTGGCATACCTAGGAGCGGACATGGGCATTCAGGGTGAAGGAGAGATCGCCTTTCCCGCGCTTCTTGCTCTCATAGAACAAGGTGCTGACCTTTCAGGAGCAGCCGGTCTTTATCTGCCGGGCCTCGGACTTCAGGGTAAGAGGCAATTTGCGAAAAATCTGGATCTGCTTCCGCTTCCTGACCCTCAGATGTGGTCTTCTGCTGCTGAACGGGACCAGGATCTCTGGATGCCCGTTCACACCAGACGGGGGTGTCCCATGAACTGCAGTTACTGCTCCACGTCAAACATTGAAGGCCGGGTGATCCGCAAACGCAGCCCAAAGGCCGTGGTCGATGCTATTGCCGGCTATGCTGAGGCCGGCTTCAAGCGGTTTTTCCTCACCGATAATACCTTCAATATCCCGGCCTCTTACGCCGGGAAGTTCTGCTGTATGCTAGCCGAAAGACAGCTCGACATATCCTGGCGATGTATCGTTTACCCGGGACGCATCAATGAAACTCTGGTCAAGGAGATGGCAAGGGCCGGCTGTAAGGAGGTCAGTCTGGGATTTGAAAGTGGTTGTGAGCGAATCCTGCGGCGCATGAACAAAAAGTTCACGCCTGAAGATGTGCGAAGCGCTTCAGAGATGCTGGCGACCCATGGCATCCGCCGGACGGGCTTTCTCCTGTTGGGTGGACCTGGCGAGACTGAAGAGTCGGTGCAAGAGAGCATCGCTTTTGTAGATTCACTAGGACTGGATGCTATGAAGATTACCGTTGGCATTCGCATATATCCGAACACTTCCCTGGCAAAAACGGCGCTCAGCGAAGGTATGATCCGGGCACAGGACGATCTGCTTTTTCCCAAGTTCTACCTCGTTAGAGGCCTTGCCGATTGGCTGCCCGAACTCGTAAGGCAATGTATGGCTGAGCGGCCTAATTGGGTGACCTAGTCGGCTGTCGGAAAACGTCCATCTGCGGCGTTATCCTCATTCTTCGTCACTGCGGCGTACCGATAAGTACGCCTCATTCCTAAGAATCTCGGATGCCTTGCATCTGAACATTTTCCAACAGCCTCCGAAAATGGGGTTCTCCGACAGGCTCCTAGTCGGCTGAATAGAGCTTTCGCTTGGTAATAGATCGCCGTATCGGACATATGCGAGATGGCAGGAGGAAATGTTGACCGGCCTGCTCCCCGCAAGCCCCGTCCGGAAGGGCGGGGTCATGGGGAGCTATACAAAAATGGCAATCTTCCTTACCGGGAAGCCCCGCCCGGGAGGGCGGGGCTTCACTTTGAGCTGCTGGAAGAGGCGAAGGCCTTCATGTCTAATCGAGTGACCTGGCCGGCTTTCTACCCATGAATGACCGTTCACGACCGGTGAAAGGACCCGGAGGCAGTGTTAATGGCTGGAACCGTGGAATCGGAGGGCAAGGCCCTTGAGTACGGTGGCGAGAAGATAGGCCAGCCCTGCAATGACAATGATTGTAGCCCCTGCAGGAAGATTCGGCCCGTAAGACACCATGAGCCCGGATGAGGTAAAGACGGCACCCAGGATGGAGGCCAGGATCATCATTTTTCCCAGGCTACGCGCATAATAGCGGGCGGTGGCTGCCGGCAGGGTAAGCAGGGCGATGACCAGGATGATGCCCACGACCTGAATGAGAATCACCACGGTTAGAGCAATCAGACAAAGCAGTAAGAGGTAAGTACTCACGACACCGACTCCCTGAAGCTCACTGTACTCCTCATCAAAACACACGGCCAAAAAGCGTTTGTAAAAGAGAAGAACCAAAAAGATAATGAGAGCATCAAGGCCGGCCAACTGCCACACGCTAGCCCTTTCCACCAGCAAGATATTGCCAAAAAGGTAACTCATCAGATCCACGTTGTAGCCTGGGGTCTTGTAGATAAACAAGATGCCCACAGCCATCCCGATGGCCCAAAGGGCCCCGATGATGGTGTCTTCGTATTGATGATAGCGCAGGCTGACAAAGCCTATGATGAGTGCGGCAAGCAGGGCTGACACGAGAGCACCGTGCATGGGATCATATCCATAGAAATACGCGATTCCCATACCCCCAAGGACTGTATGAGAAATACCGCCGCTGATGAAAACAATTCGCTTTACAACAACATAGGTTCCAATCACACCGCAAGCCAGGCTGGCCAGGAGCCCGATGACAAAAGCATTCTGCATGAAGCCGTTGCTCTTAAGCACCTCAATGAACTCTAACACCGCCCGACATCCCTCTTCTTATAATTCACACTTATGCTTTAGCATATGAACCGGCCCACCGTAACACGCCTCGATCACATCCCCGGTGATCTGCCGAGTCGGGTTGCACACAAGACGCCGGTTGACACAAGCGACATGATTCACATAGGTGGAGATGAAACCCAAGTCGTGAGAAACAAGAACGATCGTCACCCTCTCATTCAGTTTTTCCAGCAGCTCGTAGATGCCCTGTTCAACCCTTCCGTCTATACTGGCGGTGGGCTCATCTAGCAGCAGCAATTCCGGTTTTCCCACCAGGGCCCTTGCCATGAGAACCCTTTGTTTCTGTCCACCGGATAGGGTGCCAAAACGGCGATTTCGGAGAGTCTCAATTTCTGCTTCTCTCATCGCCTCTTCCGCCGCCTGGCGGTCACTTTTCCGATATCTCCCTAACGCAGGGGCTTTCCTCAGCCGGCCGATGAGAACCACGTCCATGACACTGATGGGAAAGCTCGCATCCAGGTCTGCATGCTGCGGAACATAGCTGATGAGGTGGCGGGCCTTCTCCGGGGCCTGGCCAAAAACCCGAACCTGGCCCCTCATGGGGTGGAGGAGGCCGAGAATGATCTTCAGGAGCGTGGTCTTGCCACTCCCATTGGGACCGACGACGCCCAAGAAATCTCCCTCTTCAACGGTGAGGGTGATATCTTCAAGCACAAGAGGGCCATCATAAGCAAAATCTACGTGAGAGACCTCGACAACCGTTTCCTTTTTGTTCATTGCATTGCCTTTGCCAACGCCGCAGCTATCCTGCTCATGTTCTCGAGATAGTCCTTGGCCAGAGGATCGATGTTGATAACCGTGCCTCCAATGGCATGGGCTACAATCTCGGCACTGGTCTGACTGAACTGTTTCTGGACGAACACGACCTTGACGCCTTCTGCCTTGGCTTGCTCGATGAGACCGGCCAGCATCTTGGCACTCGGTTCTTTGCCCTGTCCCTCGATCGGTATTTCCTCCAAGGCGTAGTCACGGGCAAAGTATCCCAATGCCGGATGAAATACCATAAATTTGCGCGTCTTGATGTCTTTCAGAATTTGGAGGACCTTGGCGTCCAGTGTATTGAGATCCCCTTGGAACGCTTTTAAATTGTTTTCATAGTATGATCTGTGAGCAGGGTCCTCAGCAATGAGGGCGTCACACATGTTTTGGGCCTGGATCTTGACCAACCTTAGACTCAACCAGATGTGGGGGTCCTTCATCCCCCTGCCCGGATGGTGGTGCGCTTCGTCGTCGTGACGATGGTAAACCTTCATGGACAGCAGTTCGATGCCATGGCGCGTATCGATCACCTTTATGTTGGGATTTGCTTGGCTGATACGCTCCATCCAAACATTTTCAAATGGCACACCGATGCGAAAATAGAGCCTGGCTTTGTTCAGCTCAGCCATCTGTCTGGGCCTGGGTTCATAGGTGGCCGGACTCTGCCCAGGACCGACCATGACAGAGACATCCACACGCTCACCCCCCACACGCTCCGCAAAAGATACCTGCGGCAGAATGCTGACAAAGACCTTGGTCCTGTCTGATGGATTCCTCTCTGATTTTGAATAGACGTCCGGCGAGATCGATAAGGCGAATCCCAAAAATACGGGGAAGAAAAGTGCTACCAGCAATGCAATACGCGAGAGCGTATTCTGACCCCTTTGGTGACCGCGGGGCGATAAGACTTGCCTGATGGGCGAAGGCCGGTACCGTGGAAATCGTGCGCGAGTGCGGTCTATCAATCTTGCGGATATCTTAGTGGACCCTTCTATGCCTTCATGGGTCATAGAAGGGTCATGCCCCCAGTCTGGGTCATACTTTGCTTTCCTGTGATCGAGAAACAACGTGAATGTCCCTCTGTGGAAACGGGATTTCGATATTTGCTTGTTTCAACTGTTTATAAACCGCCAGGTTCACCCTGTAAAGCGTTTCAAAATATGTCTTGGTGGGTATCCAATAGCGCACACCGATATTGATGGAAGAATCACCGAATTCTTGAATGCCGACCCGGGGCATCGGATCCTTGGAAATCTCCTGAAACCCGTCCAGGGCGTTCTTAATAACGCGGATGGCTTCCTCTGGGTTGCTTTCATAACTGACGCCGACAAGTTCCTCCACAATCTTGCATTCCTCCGAGTTGTAAAGAATCTCCCCCACGATATGCTTATTGGGTATGGTTATCTTCACGCCATCTTCATCCGTTAAAATGGTGGCACCAAGCTTCACCTCCTCCACGATTCCGCTGACTTCACCAACTTTGATGGTGTTGCCGACCACAAAGGGTCGAGTGAGGATGATCACAAGGCCTGCCCCGTAGTTTGAAAGAGGGCCTTGGATTGCAAAGCTTGCCCCGAAAGCCAAGGCGGCCAGTGCGGCAATAAAGGGTGCGATGGTGATGCCGAATTTTCCAAGGGCCACAAGGATTGCAAAGCCGATGATGGTGCCCTTGACCGCGGCGGTAGCAAACTTCGACAGGGTAATATCAAAGTGCTTCCTCTCAAAAAGCTTCATGAGGAACGAAGCTAGGGACCGTGCAACGATGACGCCAACGATGAGAACAAGGATCGCACCAATAACCTGGAAACTGTAATTTACGAAAAAATTAACAACCGTGTTGACCAAGTTCTGTATGGCCCCTATTTCATCCGGCATTTTTTGTTCCTCTTCTTCAACGCTATCGGGTGGCGAAGACTTCCTTGAGAAGATCCGTCACCCTTGCCGAAGGATCTTCTCGGATCTTCTTTTCTTCCTCGCCCAGTGTCAGGAAAAGGCCCTCCAAGGCACCGTTCTTGACATATTCATCCAAATCAAACGCCCAGGTTCCCACAAAGGGGATGCTTTGCACCTTTCCCTGCAAGTCTTGATACGTCCTGGTGACGCCTACCTCGGACATGGCATTCCTGACCATGGGTTTGAAGAGCTCGCCGAGCCGATCATGGGTCTTATCCTTAAAGTATAGGGTCGCCTCGTTATCTTGCCCTTGCAAGATTTTTCGTGCATCCGCGACCTTCATCTTCTTGATGGCATCCCAGAAAATGCCTTTTGCCTCTGGTGCGGCTGTCTCAGCCGCCCGGTTCATGCTCATCTCAAAGGCGTCCAACTGAGTCCCATAGCCCGCGGCCCGGACAAGCTTTTCCGCCTTCTGAACCGTGCCAGGAAGAGGGATCTTGATCTTCGGATTATCGTAGTAGCCGCCTGCCCGGGAGACCGTTTCTACGGCATTTTGGGTGCCGATTTGTAGCGCCTCTTTCAGCCCATCGATGATTTTTCCCTCAGAAAGCCCTCCGCCCAGCCCCACGGCTTTCTTGATGCCCTGCAGAAAGTCACCAAACTGCGCATGGGCCGGTGTGAGCTGAAGGAGACCAAAAGTAATAAGTAGTAACATGGCAAAGAGTCGAGGTCTTTTCATGGCATTCTTGTTCCCGTGGCGAACTTGTTCAAATCGTATATAATGAATATTTCAGAGTCCGAGTGAATCATGGGGTTGGGCCCAACACGGCCCAACCCCAATCACCTGCTCACAACCATCCGCAATAGCTCGCTTCAGCCTAATGGATCGGCATCAATTCCACCCTGCGGTTCAGTGCTCGGCCCTCCGGGGTGTCGTTGGAAGCCGCGGGCCTTGAAAAATTATAGCCTGCCGAGGAAAGCCGTTCCGGCTCAACGCCTTTGTCTATGAAATATTGCATCACGGCTTTGGCCCGTCTCTCAGACAGCTTCTGATTATAGCCCTTGGACCCAACGTTATCCGTGTGCCCCTGGATTTGCACCTTTAAAGTGGGATTCTTTTTCAAGATAGCCAAGGCTTCGTCCAGAACCGGATAGCCCTGGGGTTTGATATCCCATTTGGCGGTGTCAAAAAGGACATTTCCTTTTCCCAGCTCAACATTTGCAACCACCCAGCAACCCTTTTCATTCACCTTGGCGCCTTCGGGTGTTCCAGGACATTCATCCAGGTAGTCAGGCACGCCGTCGCCGTCGGTGTCGAGGGGACATCCCTTTTCGTCCACTTTCACGCCACTCGGTGTGTTTGGGCACTTATCCAGGTAGTCGTACACGCCGTCGCCGTCCGTGTCCAGAGGACAACCGTGTGCGTCCACCTGGACCCCTCTGGGCGTATTTGGACACTGGTCCAGATCGTCTGTTATGCCGTCGCCATCACTGTCCATGGCCTTTTCCAAAAAGACTTTCTCGACAAAATCGGCCATGGCCGCCCCACAAGCGATGTCATCGGCATTCACCATGAAGCCGCACTGACCCGCGCGGGTCACCTGCTCCATGAGTTTCTTCCCTGAAGGAGAATCACCCACGAGTATCGGATATATGCAAAGCCGGTCGCCAAACACGCCCTTCAGATTCTCGGCAGCCGTCACCGGGGCCTTGTCCATATCTTTTCCATCACTCACAATAATGAGCGCTATGTCGCCATGGGTCGCTTTCAAGTCGCCTCCTGCTGCGTCCATAGCTACCGCCAGAGGGCTGTTCCCACCGGCATGTTTGACCTTTTGCAGCGCATCTTCGAGCCCTGGCTTGGTGTATGCAGTCAGGCCGTACATCAGGCTCGTCAACTCGCCCGACCACAGGCTCGGGGAAAACTCCCTGAGGGCGCCGGCAAGTTTCAGATCCGGAATCGTTTGATTCATACGACTCACGATCTCTTTGGCATAGTCCAACTTCGCCTGCCCCTTATAGGCCTCAGCCATGGACCCGGATGCATCCAGGATAACCAAGAAATTGTCCACCTTCTGCCTGTACTGATCCGCTTGTACGGCTTGGGCCTTGAACGGGGTCTTGGGTTGTTGAGTGGCGCATCCGATGAACAGGACGCTCATCATCACAAAAAACAACGGTTTCAAATGACCTTTTCTCATCATGGCACCTCCCTGATACTGATTAACTGGTTATGATCTTCCACCCCTTTATCATCGGCCGAAGGGCAGACCCTTCAGCAGTTCCTTACCCTTTCCCTCCAAAGATTTCAACTCTTCTGATGCGTTACCCTGCCCTGGCAGGATTTTCTTTAATTCAGATGGCTTAGGGATTCCCTCTTCGAGACCTTTCTTCAGCATGCCTTTCAGGTCAGGGCGAAACTTGGGCGAAGAAAACGTGCCCGTGACCAATACGGGCACGTTCAGTCCGGAACGTTGCTTTGTGTCGCCCTGTCCCTTCAGGGTAGCCACAAAGCTGGGCTCCACCCGAAAGTCTAGGGTCTCTTTGACCAGATCGGCCTTGCCCGTGGCCAGAACCCGCAGGAGGGGAGACGACAGGGAGGTCTCTTGGGTGTCGACGATGCCATCAGTGATGGTAAAAGAGGAGTGAAGCTCGGAGAAGTCTGTCTTCGGCCGTTCCGCCTTTTTTTCAGCCAGACCGAAAGCGGCTTTCGTGTTCCGAACCATTCCTGCCAGGTCAATCCCAACGATGGCCCCATCCTTGAACAGCAAATCCCCTTTGCCGTTCAGGGTCCTTTTAATATTTTCAGCCTCATCCCCTGCCATACTGAGGGCCACCTCCGCCTGAACGTTGCCCTCCAAGAGATCTTTCTCCAAAACGTCCTTGAGCAAAGGCCCCGCCTGAATCTCCTTTACATGGAGTTCCATGTTGCTCTTGGGCGTATTCTTCCCCACATCGAGCGCGCCAGCAGCTGAGAGATCACCCCCGTAAAGTTTCGCGGTAAGGGGCTTCAAATCAAACCGGCCGTTCTTCCCGGAGACCTTGAGATAAAGATCCTGCATCTTTGCCCCCTGTGCCTTGAGCCTTCCTACCCGAATCGAGCCATCCAACACCAGTCTTCGAAGGGGGGTATAATCCATTTTATCTTGCTGGGCCGCAGAGCCCTTCGCCTGTGTCACTTCTTCTGTGTTCTTTTGTTCTGCTTGTGGCGGCAGGTATCGATCCACATCGATCGTATCCAGGTTGAGATCAAACTGGACATCGGGTTTGGAATAGTCTTTGGCCTTGATGGAAAAACTGAGCTTTGATTCATCTAGGTCCAGAACCCCGTCTGAGACCGACACATGTTCTTGGTCTCCCCTGACCTTCGCCTGGAGGCTGACCCGGTTCAAGGCCTCGGGATCAGCCGTGGTCACGGGAAAGGTCTGGCCCAGTGCGGCAACCAGCTTTCGAGGCGAAAAGGGAGACACCTCAAGGGCCAGGTCGAATTGCGGACGGGTAGCCGGGTCCACGATGTTACCTTTTAGACTTATATCTAATTCTTTTAGCCCCTTGACAACGAGATCCAAGGGGATGGTCCCCTTGCCTGGGTCCTTCCCGAGAGGTCCCGCCTTGCCCTCCATGGACAGGGGGTGCTTGTCCAGCTTGGCCGAGAAGGCGAAGCGGATCGGGCGGTCCAGAGAGACATCATAGAGGCGGAGAGTGACATCCGAAATCTCTCTGCGTTCTCCTTTGGGTTGATCGATCCAGAGGGCGGAGCCCTCGGTGACGGCAAACTCACCCACGGCAATGGCCTTGATAGGAAGACCTTCCCCGGGTTCCGTCTCTGGCAGCTTCTTTTCCTTCTTCGGCGGTTTGGGAGGGACTTTATCTGAAGGTTTTCCTATGCCCTCCCAGTTTACCCTGCCGGCTTTACTCCTTTCCAGAACGATCCTGGGTCCTTCCAAGATGAAGCGCTTGACCTGGACGTCTCTGGAAAGGAGAGGTAAGAGCTTTACCCGCGCCTCGAAGGATTTGACGCTCACAAAGTCCTTCTCCTCAAAGCCCGGGGGGTTTCCCAGGTGGAGATCGGAAAAGGCCAGGCCTGCCCAGGGAAACAGGGAGAGCTGGAGTTTTCCCCCTATGCTGAATGGTCGTCCCGTGGCTTCCGAGACCTTCTTTTCGATCTCAGGCTTGTACTTATTGACATCCACAAACCTCGGAACGATCAGCAGGGCCACAATCACCAAGAGTAAAAGCCCACCTCCAAGAATCAGTGCCCATTTCAACAGCCTTTTCATGGTTTACCTCCAGATGGACGGTTGAACCGCAAGAGCCAACCCATGCCCCGAAGCTTGCTACAGGGACCTTCAATCTTATATATTATTTTCAGCGTATCCCATCCCATATTAGGTCTCTGCCGTAAATGGGGTAAACAGTGTATTTTTGTGAGAAAAGAACTGTATTTTTCTGAGAAAAGGCCTTCAATGCCTGAAGGCATTTGGTCAACAGCCCATTAAGAAGAGGCCTCTGAAACCATGTGGATTACCCGTTGCGGAAAAGGTATCTCAATGCCATTCGCATCAAGGGCTTCCTTGATCTTGCGCGTAAGATCAAATCTTACGGTCCAATAGTCAGCGCTCTTGACCCAAGGCCGTACGACAAAATTGACACTGGAATCCGCAAGCTCTGAAACAGCAACCTGCGGAGCAGGGTCAGCAAGGACCCTGTTGTCTTCCTTTATGATGTTACTGATGACTTCGTATGCCTTTTGGATAGAAGAAGTGTAGCCGATACCGATCACCAGATCTATCCTCCTTGTGTCATAACCAGAGATGTTCTTAATGACGTCTCCGAAAATCTTTCCGTTTGGGACCATGATTTTCACATTGTCTGGTGTCGCTAATACGGTGGTGAAGAGCTGGATCTCTTTAACAGTGCCGGCTACGCCTGCCCCGTCGATGAAATCCCCCATTCTGTACGGACGTAACACAAGAATCAGAACACCAGCAGCAAAATTGGCTAGGGATCCCTGCAACGCAAAGCCCACAGCAAAACCAGCAGCACCGAGAACTGCCACAAAAGAAGCCGTCTGAATCCCAAACTTGGCCAGAGCAGCCAGAACAGCAAAAGTCAAAATAATGACATAAGTCAAATTGCCGACAAACGAGATTATTGATGGCTCCTGCTTGGCCTTGGTCAAGATTCTGTCTACGATTTTTCGGCCTATACCGGCTACAATGCGGCCGAGAATCAGAATGAGAATCGCGCCGATGACCTGCAATCCATAAGTGGTGGCAAAAGTGACCAGTTGTTTAACCAGAGATTCCATGTTGTCCCCCTTTCACATTAACGGAGTCTGTTAGTCAGCTTAGCGGCAGGATAAGTCTGGCTGCCAGCCTTATCATTAATCGGCCATTTGGTCAATCAGAAGCGATGCCCGAGAGCAAGTCCTGCTCGGCATTTCCAGGACCTGCTGTTTGAACTGGCACGTTGTCCGGGCGAGCCGTTACCTTTTTGCCGATTATCATGATCGCCCCAGGGGCCTTCTTAGGACTCGCGCAAAAATAACTTCACATTTTGGCATCTCAGCTTCAGCCCATCTTTGACCGATACCTCATTCTCAAACTCCTCGAAATAGCTCGCTATTCCTCCGGTTTTGCTCAATCGGATCGGCCAAATCTGAACCAAATCTGAGCGCCAATTCTGCGAACTTATTTTTGCGCAAGCCCTTAGCGTTATCCATTGAGCTTTTTGTTCGATTGACGTAATAAGCAGTTGAGCAATACTGCCATGATTGCCCAAAAAATCCCCGAGAAGTTGGTGGAGATTTGCTCTGAACGCGAGACGTCGACCATAGGATATACGTATGATAGATACATTGGTACTGGGCATTGTTCTTGGTCTATCAGCGGGACTTGCGCCCGGGCCGCTTCTTGCGTTCGTCATATCCCAAACACTCAAATACAACATTAGGGAGGGACTTAAGGTCGCTCTGGCACCTCTCATTACAGACTTGCCTATCATTTTGATCACCTTATTCTTGTTAGCCAAACTATCCAACTTTAAGATGGTCTTGGGCGTGATTTCCTTCCTGGGTGGGGCATTCATATTATACCTATCCTATGAAACTATTCAGACCAAACCTCTTCAAGTGGCGTATCAAGATGCCAAGCCTCAATCACTCAAGAAGGGTGCTATGGTCAATGCCTTGAATCCGCATCCTTACTTGTTCTGGTTCAGCGTCGGGTCACCAACCATGCTCAAGGCCCAAACGGCAAGCAGCCTGGGTGCCGCGGCGTTTGTTACAAGCTTTTACTTGTGCCTTGTCGGGTCCAAGATATTCTTGGCCGTCGTTGTTGGCAAGTCCCGAACTTTCTTGGAGGGCCGCATCTATGTCTACACCATGCGTGTCTTGGGGGTGCTGTTGTTTGTCTTCGCGTTGTTACTTTTCCGCGACGGACTGAGACTCATTGGCATGCCAATATGACCGGCACTCTTGGGGCATAACCGGTAGACTTGTGGCGCCATAACGTCTATGATCGCGGGTGAACCGAAAAAGCGAGCGCATTCCCCGTAGCTTGCTGCGGGGTTAGCGAGCGTATCTAAAACAGTCAGCGTTCCTTACGGTCGAAGATTCCCTGTAGCTTGCTACAGGGACCTTCAATCTTGGTCAATTTTGAAAGCTAACAGAATCTTCACACAATTCTCATGGAATTCTAACAGGCCCTTATTAGTCTGTTACTCATGGAATTCGTATTTCTTGTAGCAGAATATTTTTTGCCGTATGGGAAAACTTGTTGAAGCTGCAGTTTTCAGACAAATTAGCCGCAGACAAACGCAGACAAATGGATGACCCTGTGAGAAGGATGACATGATGGCAAAAGAAAAGATCCTTGCCGTAGATGATGAAGAAGATATCCTGGAGTTGCTCAGATTCAATCTTTCAAGAGAGGGCTGTCAGGTCTCCTGTGCATCATCCGGAGAGGAGGCGCTGCGCCTTGTGCAATCTGAACTTCCGGACCTTATCGTGCTGGACCTGATGCTTCCGGGCATAGACGGCCTGGAGGTCACAAGAGGGCTGAAAAACGACCCCAACACCAAGAATATCCCCATTGTGATGCTAACGGCCAAGGGCGAGGAGGCAGATATTGTGGCAGGCTTGGAACTTGGTGCTGACGATTACGTGACCAAGCCGTTCAGCCCGCGAATCCTGGCAGCCAGGGTTAGAGCCGTGCTGCGCAGAAAGGTCAAAGAGGCACCCGAGGAAACCTCGGTGATTCGCATTCACGATCTTGTCATTGATCCGAGGCGTCACGCGGTGCTGGTCAACGGCGAGTCAGTTCAGTTGACTTTTACAGAATTTGGGATCCTCAATTATATGGCCAGGAGGCCGGGATGGGTATTCACTCGTTATCAGATCGTCGATGCCGTTCGAGGTGAGGATTATCCTGTTACTGACCGTTCGGTAGATGTCCAGGTTGTTGGGCTGCGGAAAAAGCTGGGGGTTGCGGGCAAGTATATTGAAACGGTCCGGGGTGTCGGGTATCGATTCAAAGAGTGAGCACATGCGAAAAAGGAAAAGATTGCTCTGGCAGCTCTATCCATCCTACCTGGTGATTACTCTCGTCTCTCTGCTGGCCGTAACATGGTATGCCTCCAAATCCTCAAGGGATTTCTTTCTGGAACAAACCGCCGCCGATCTGGAAGCACGGGCCCGCCTTTTTGAAGAACAAGTCTCGGAATATCTTAATCCGCTGAGAGAAAAAACCGTTGACCTGCTGTGCAAGAGAGTCGGCAAGCCAGCTTCAACCCGTATCACCGTCATACTTGCCTCTGGTAAGGTCGTCGGCGATTCTGACGAAGATCCGGAGAGGATGGATAATCATGTGGATCGGCCGGAAGTCATCAGGGCCTTGAGAGGATCTTCCGGCAGGTCCAAAAGGTACAGCCGAACCCTGGAAAAGAACATGATGTACGTGGGCATACCCATCAAGAAAGATGGCCAAACCTTTGCGATTGTCCGTACGTCCATTCCGGTAAACGCCATAGACGTGGCCATCAGAAACATTCAAATCAAGATTGCTGTTGCAGGTCTTGCTATCGCCGCCTTAGCTGCGATGCTCAGTTTTCTCGTCTCTCGCCGCATTACCAGGCCCATTGAGCAGATCAAGAGTTGGGCGGAATCCATTGCTCGCGGGCAATATCAGGTCAGGCCACCAGTCGGTGAATTGGACGAGATTGGAGCCCTTTCCGACGCGGTGAATCAGATGGCCGTTGAACTGCGTCAGCGGATGGATAACAGCCTGCGTCAGCGGAACGAAATGGAAGCGGTGCTTGCCAGCATGGTTGAAGGCGTTATTGCAGTGAACATGGAAGAGCGGATTATCAGCATAAATCAAGCCGCAGCCCGAATGTTCGCATGTAATCCATCTGCCGCCAAGGGCCGCACGATCCAAGAGGTGGTCAGAAATGTTGTCTTGCACGAGTTTTTGAGAGATACGTTGTCCAGCGAGGAGCCCGTCGAAAAGGACATCGTGCTGCACGCGGGCGATGAACGCTTTATCAACGGACATGGCACGGCACTCTGCGATGCAGAGGGTGAGCGGATGGGCGCACTCATTGTATTAAATGACGTGACACGGATTCGGAGACTTGAGGATGTTCGCCGAGAATTTGTTGCTAATGTTTCCCATGAGATTAAAACCCCGATTACAGCCATCAAAGGATTTGTAGAGACGCTGCGGGACGGTGCGGTGAAAAACCCGGATGATGCAGAAAGATTCCTGGGGATCATTGAGAAGCATGCAGAGCGCCTCGAAGCCATTATCGAAGATCTTCTCAGCCTTTCCAGGATCGAGCGGGAAGCTGAACGAGGAGAAATTGCTCTTGTCGACGGCCAGGTGCAGGACGTTGTCCAGATGGCGGCCCAGGTTTGCGAGATGAGCGCAGCGGCCAAGAAAATAAAGATCGAGCTTTCTTGTGATAAAGATCTCGCCTCAAAGATCAATGCACTACTTCTTGAGCAGGCCATCGTGAACCTCCTTGACAATGCTATTAAGTACAGTGATGAGGGAAGCATCATTCGGGTGGAGGTTACTCAAACGGCCGATGAAATCACAATTGACATTCGGGACCAGGGCTGTGGCATTGCAAAAGAACACCTACCCAGGCTATTTGAGCGGTTTTACCGGGTAGACAAGGCAAGAAGCAGACAACAGGGGGGAACCGGACTCGGCCTGGCCATTGTCAAGCACATTGCCCAGGCCCACGGCGGCAGGGTATCGGTTGAAAGCATGCCGGGCAAGGGGAGCACTTTTTCAATCCACTTACCCATGGCATAGCGTTTTGACAGTTAGGACACAGCCAACCCGAGGACCAATGCTTTTTTCATCATAATTGATGGTTTCGCAAAAAGTCAATTTTGCTCGCTCCGTGAACATTTTGGGTGCCATTGAGGTGCTCAGCTAAAATGCTAACACGCAGTGAAGCTTTGCGCTCAACTCGGGCTAAGGCCCTCAAGCAGTTAGCATTTCTTAACGCTGAACACCTCAAGTGCTTTCTCTCCAAAATGCTCAATTTCGCTCACAAAAGACTTTTTGCGAAACTATCATAATTGGCCAGCCTCAACGGCTGGTATGGAAGGGACATGGTAGCGCCATCAAAGATCAAGGCCCTTTTCTTGTGTACGGGAAACTCGTGTCGGAGCCAAATGGCGGAAGCGTGGGCGAGATATCTTAAAGGAGATAGGATTGAGCCCTATTCTGCAGGCGTTGAACCCCACGCTGTGGACCCAAGAGCGATCAAGGCTATGGCAGAAGTGGGCATCGATATCTCCGGTCAAAAGTCAAAATCCATAGATGAGTTTGGAGACGTTGCATTTGACTATGTGATCACACTCTGTGATCACGCCGCACAGTCCTGCCCGGTCTTTCCTGCCAAGACCAAGGTCATACACGTGGGGTTTGAAGATCCGCCGAAGTTTGCGGCAGATGCCGGCGATGAGGAGGAAGCCATGGGCCACTATCGCCGAATCCGAGACGACATCAAGAGATTTGTGAAGCAGTTGCCTGAGGCATTGCTGGATACACATGAGTAAAATGCCGGGCGGTTAATTTCACCAAACGGCTTCGATACCCTATCAGAGCAATTGTAGTAGTACTCCGGTGCAAACAGCGATGACTAAGATAGCAAAAGCTTTTGCCAGTCGACTGACCCAGCGGCCGAACTCTTCGACAAGCTCTTCATCCCAGCGTTGCCATTGGTCCACGTCGTTGCTTGTCTTCCTCTGGTCTGACATCCTCGTGATGTCTTCTGCAATTGTACGACAGAGATCCATAGCGGTCCCTCCTTATTGAAGATTGGCCCTAATTCTCTCTGAGCCATTTATCCCTGTTGATTTGTTTGAAGTTTAAGTCTCTATTGTTTGCCGTTTATTAGGATTCTGCGAGTTTTTTGTATCCTCCATGACGACCTTAACACGGTTGACCGGCAAGGTGGATGGGTATCCTGCTAAACCACTTCTGCTGCGTATGCCTCACAGACTTGAAGGAACTGGACATTTCTCACGAATATCTAACAGTATTGTAATAGTCGTCTAACTATCTTTGCACATCATAACGCATGGAGAGATGGATTGTGTGTTTGTGAAAGGTTTTGGCACTTAGATCTCAGATCGCTAACGGATGGAGGAAAATATGGCAAAGGAAAGACACGTCGACAAACTGATGTCGGTGTTCAGTATCATGATTGGCAAGGACCTGGGTCTGCCGGAAAATGTATCCACTCAGGTTGTGTTTGTGTACAACAGAAAGGCAAATGTTAAGGAATTCAATCTAATAGACAAGGAAATGAACGAAGATATGACTAGGAGGATTACATCGTGGTTGGAGAAAAATGTGGATGTACACGATGTCATTCACGGCTTGAAGTCGAAGGGAATGGGTTTGTTGAGGCCAATGTAACAACAAAGGAATGGTGACATGGAAAAGCAAAAGAGAATCGCTTTGGTTGCTCATGACCAGAGAAAAGAGGACTTGTTGGGTTGGGTGACGTACAACGCTGAAGTACTGACCCAACATCGGCTATTTGCCACGGGAACAACGGGCAAGATCATATCTGAGGCATGTTCACTGGAGGTTCACAGACTGAAAAGTGGTCCACTGGGTGGCGACCAACAGCTGGGTGCCATGATAGCCAACGGCGAACTGGATATCTTGATATTTTTTTGGGACCCGATGACACCACATCCACATGATGTAGATGTCAAGGCACTGCTCAGAATGTCCGTGGTCTATAACCTGCCGGTTGCTTGCAACCGGTCAACCGCGGACTTTCTCATATCAAGCAGATTGTTTGAGGAGGAGTACGAAGCTATTATTAAAGACTACACGAAACAGATAGGAAGGCAAGGATGAAAAAGATTCTCGTTATCGATGATCAGCAGTGCATTCGGGAGCTCGCTTCTGAGGAGCTCATCTCTGAGGGATACCGGGTGCACAGCTTGGGAGACGCCAAGTCAGTTAGGGTCAATCTGAGATTCTCAAAACCGGATCTGGTGCTTCTCGATTTGTATCTGGATGAAGCTGACGGATTTGGCGTGCTGCACGACATCAAGGGACAATATCCTAAGATACCCGTTATTATCTATACCGCTTATGACAGCTATAGGGAGGACCTGCGCGTGTCCAGAGGCGATGGCTATGTGATAAAGAGCATGGCCTTTGACGAACTGAAAGAAAAGATAGCCGACGTCCTAGCGCGACAACAGGCCATTGAAGCGACAGGGGACGCACGGCCAAGTTATGGGAACCGCCGTGTAGCCTTCGCGTCTTGATAGCCTTTCGTGAGGTTTGTCGGATAACACACGATGGCAAGAGCTAGGTTCCAGACGGTGAAGACATGGGATGGAACATCAGAGGTCAGGGAATGAATACGTATGAATGGGCGACCCTACTTCTTTCCTCTTTCTGTTTCTTCCTCGACATTTCGCATAGACAGGGTTAACGCTGGAAGACTACGGGTTATTATTGAAAGCCTCCACAGCCGTTTGTATCACGTTCATAGCTTCGTTTGCCTCAGAAAAGCCTCGGCTTTCCATCTTTCCAGCCCCTTTATAATTGAGGAACCATGTTTCGACAATGGTCGTGACACCGGGAAACCTGGTGTCTAATTCCTTTATGCTGTCGACTTTGTACAGGGGGCTTTCTTTGGCAACCGCAATGATCTTGTCATCTTGCTCTCCCCGGTCGAGCAGCTTCAGTACACCCAGGACTTTGGCTTCTACAACAGACCCGCGGGGAAGCGCTCGACCGAGAACCAACACATCCAGAGGGTCGCCGTCACCGCCGAGTTCCTTGGGCAGCAAAGTCCGAGGGATCATGCCGTAGTTTCCCGGATAGCCCAGGTACTTAACAACGCGGGGTTTGCCCTTCTCAAACTCCCACTTGAGTTCACCGTGGGGCTTGCCGACTTCCCATTTTGCTGTTGTGCCAGACGGTATTTCAATCACGGCGTTTATTGTTCCCTCAGGATTCAGGGCCGGAAATCCGGTCAACAAACTTTTGCCGCCAGCGATCGTATACGCATCAACAACAGTAAGTCCTGGAGCGATGTTCGCTCTTGGCCCCTGGTTCGAAAGGCATGAGACGTTGGAGAGGCTTACAATCAGAATGAACCACAATGGAAAAGCTCTTTTCATGATATTTTCCTTCGAAACAGGTCTCTTTGAACGGCAAATGCGAGCGTATTCCCTGTAGCTTCATGCAGGCAGTTTCAAATTGGCTTAACTAAACACCCCCAACATCGTTGCAAATACTACCAATACTAAGAGACCGACAACCCCGCAGACAATACAGACGGATAAGAGTAGCTTCCAGTCCCATTGGTTCATCTTCCAAACACCTCCTTTCCGTACATTAGCGTTGATGCGCGGCACCACTTGAGAGCCTTGACCGGCCTGCTCCCCGCAAGCCCCGTCCGGAAGGGCGGGGTCAAGGGGAGCTATACAAAAATGGCAATCTTCCTTACCGGGAAGCCCCGCCCGGGAGGGCGGGGAGGCTTCACTTTGCCAACGGCGTCAATATTCATCGGGAAGGTATTTCACAAGGTCTCGGACCAGCAGTTCATTATGGTAGCGAAATAGCATTAGAAGGATTCTCTCTTCAACGCTCCTGTCAGACCAGTCTCTTTTTTGTGCCTCCCCATCCAAATCCGCCACACAGCCTTCTTTGTCTTCAACGCCTAGTCGAGACCACCAATGATCCAACCAATCATTGAGTCTTTGAACGTCATCAGAGTCGTTAAAATTATACCATTGCCCTAAATCCGGCACAATCGCATCACGTCGCCTTATTATTTCTTCGATATTCAGCTCGTCGTGCCCACAGCTGGAGCATTTTAGTTTCGTTGCTTTCAAGCCTCTCTCCTATCCTATAAGAAAAGGGGGCCCTGGTACTCAGGGTGCACGCCGCAAGGCAAAAGCTCACTTGCCCATGAGCTCGAAAATATAGACGCGAACGGGACGCCTGCAAATGACATCATTCAGGATGCCCGCACGCTATACAACATATTGTCGTTCGAATCGGTTGTGCATCATTGAACGTGCCAGCCGCGTGATTTTCGGTTTCTTTAAGCTCTCAAATATAAAGCACAGCTTGACCAGATTTGCAAGTCCCGGAAGCCAGCTGGTGAGGGCCTTCTTAGTGCCCACATCCCGGAACGTTGTCCAGATCCTGGAAACTTCATTCGTACTCGTTCATTGAATTCTAACTCTTCTCTAACTCGAACCTAACAATCCAGGCTTACCATCTAACATGAATGCTGAGCTTCGCTCTCCTCGCTCGCAGTGATGGAGGCACGCTGTTGGACGTTTAGACGGGTGTCTCCGCCTCATTCTCGGCCCACCTTGGCCTGTGGATTTGGAAGGCAAGCCGCACTGTCTGGGCCAGGGGATAGAGCAGCATCGGCGGGGATCAGCGCTTGGTGTGACCACATTTATTCCCTGGACTATCAAGTCTGAAGGAGGTGATCTTAAAGAGAGTGGCTAATCAGAGGCTAACACAATTCTAACAATAATCTAACAAAGGTGAAAGATCTTAACCCAATCGTTGTTTCGACATGCAAAGGAGGAAAAGAAATGAAATTGAAAAGTTTTCTGATACTGGCAGTCGCCATGACCTTCTGTTTTTCGGCAAGCGTGGTCTCGGCAGGCAATCTCGTGATTAAGGGTTCCACGACGGTACTACCCATTGCCCAAAAGGTGGCGGAGGCCTACATGAAACAAAACCCGGATGTAAAGATTTCCATTTCCGGCGGAGGGTCCGGCAACGGCATTAAGGCGCTGATTGACGGCAGCACGGACATTGCGGACAGCTCCCGATTTATTAAGGACAAGGAAGTCGAACTGGCCGTTGAAAAAGGAGAATATCCCGTGCCTTTTGCCGTGGCCTATGACTGTATCGTGCCGGTGGTGCATCCGAGCAATCCTGTGATGAATCTTACCATGGAGCAACTGAAGGCCGTCTATCAAGGAGAGGTCAAGAACTGGAAAGAAGTGGGTGGCCCTGATAGACCGATTGTGGTTATCTCTCGGGATACATCCTCGGGGACCTATGAAGTCTGGCACAAGAAGGTCATGAAAGAAGAAAGGGTCTTTCCAGGGGCACTTCTCCAGGCCTCCAATGGCGCTATTGTCCAGGCTGTTTCAAAAAACAAGAACGCCGTAGGCTATATCGGGCTCGGCTACATCGATAAGAGTGTAAAGCCTTTGACGGTGAACGGCATTACAGGGTCAAAGGAAACGACCCTGAACGGGACCTATCCCATCAGTAGGCCCCTCTATATGTTCACGAACGGTTGGCCAAAGGGGGACACAGTCAATTTTATCAACTTTGTGGTGCACCCACAAAAAGGTCAAAAGTATGTGGGCGAGGCAGGGTTCGTGCCCTTGTTTTAGGTCATCATTGCAAGTGGGGCGCAGAGCATTACGATATTTGATGCCCTAATGACGCTTAGATATAGAAAACGCAATGGCTAAAGCACATCGAAAGGGAAAGAATCGCCAACAGAGGGAGCGGGCTATCCGTGTCCTCTTCTTCGGTGTGGCACTAGCCTCCATTACGACGCTCACCCTGATTGTCGTGTTCCTCTTTATGGAAGGCCTGCCCATTCTTGGCAAGGTTTCTGTGAAGGACTTTCTTTTTGGGCACTACTGGTATCCCACAGACGAGCCGCCCGACTTTGGCATCTTTCCGCTGATGGTGGCATCTTTGGCCGTTACGGTGGTGTCGTCTCTCGTTTCCATTCCGCTGGGGGTAATGACCGCCGTCTATCTGGCAGAGGTGGCATCTTCACGTATCCGGGAGTGGATGAAACCGATTGTGGAGCTTCTGGCAGCGCTGCCTTCCGTGGTCATCGGTTTTTTCGGGATGGTTGTTGTGGCTCCTTTTCTCCAAAGAGTTTTTGACATACCCACGGGCCTCAATCTCTTTAATGCCTCTTTGATGCTGGCTTTTATGTCTGTTCCAACCATTTGCACCCTGTCCGAAGATGCCATCTTTGGCGTTTCCAGAGAGCTGAAAGAGGCCTCTCTGGCGTTGGGGGCCACCCATTGGGAGACGATTGCTCGGGTTGTTATTCCTGCCTCTCTTTCGGGCATCTGTACGGCTGTGATCCTGGGTATGTCCCGGGCCATCGGGGAGACCATGGTGGTGCTCATGGTGGCCGGCGGGGCAGGCCTTGTTCCCCATTCCTTGTTTGATCCGGTCAGGCCCATGCCTGCCAGCATAGCCGCTGAAATGGCAGAGGCCCCCTTTCGGAGCGATCACTATCATGCCCTTTTTGCTACGGGGATCGTGTTGTTTGCCTTTACGTTGCTGTTCAACCTTGTGGCTGATCATATCGCCCACCGATACAAACAGGTGGGGGCCGCAACGCTCTGAGAGTATGCGATGAACGAATCAAGCGTCGCTCATGTCGACTATGGTGCCATGGCCTTGCCTGAACCGGAGAAGGCTCAGAACGAAAGGGGGATCGCCCCCGGCATCCGGGCGCATCGCAGACTTTTCCAGTCTTTTATGTTTTGGTTCTTCAGGCTTTGCGCTGTCATTAATGGAATCGCATTGCTGATCATCGTCTATTTTCTCGTCGCCAGGGGTTGGCGGGCCATCAACTGGACATTTCTGACGCAATCGCCTACGAACTCCATGACAGAAGGCGGCATTCTGCCCTGTATTGTCGGGACCCTCTGCCTGGGCTTGGGGGCCATCCTGGTGGCCCTTCCGATTGGGGTCGCCTCTGCCATCTATCTTCATGAGTATGCCCGTCCCGGCAAGCTGGTCCGCATGATTCGTCTGGGGATCAATAACCTGGCAGGGGTTCCATCCGTAGTATTCGGACTGTTTGGATTGGCCTTCTTTGTGGTCTGGTTGGACTTCGGAGTCAGTATCCTGTCCGGGGCCCTGACGCTCGGCGCCATGACGTTGCCGGTGATTATCGGGGCCTCCGAGGAGGCCCTTCGGGCCGTGCCGGATACTTACCGGGAAGCCTCTCTCGGCCTGGGAGCGACGAAGTGGCAGACGGTCTATCGGGTCGTTCTCCCCGCTGCATTGCCCGGTATCCTGACCGGGGCTATCTTAGGGCTCAGTCGTGCCGCGGGTGAAACGGCGCCCATCATGTTTACTGCGGCCGTTTTTTATAGCCCTTCCTTGCCCTCTTCTCTTTTTGATGAGGTTATGGCTCTTCCTTATCATATCTATGTGCTGGCTACGGCCGGTACGGAGATCGAAGCCACGCGGCATCTGCAATATGGAACGGCCCTTGTGCTTATTGTTCTCGTTTTTGGGTTGAACCTTGTGGCCATTTTCTACCGGGCGCGCCTGAGACGGGGGATGGAGTAGACAGGGATTGAAGCTCCCTGTAGCAAGCTGCGGGGAATCTTCGACCGTAAGGAACACTGACCTTTTTAGATACGCTCGCTAACCCCGCAGCAAGCTACGGGGAATGCGCTCGCTGTTGCGGTTCAAAGATGGACAAATCGCCAATGATGACAACGAAGAATTTGGATTTCTATTATGGTGATTTTCAAGCCCTTCATGATATCTCTCTCGATTTTCGTAGGAGTGAGGTTACGGCCCTCATCGGCCCATCAGGGTGTGGAAAGAGCACTTTGCTTCGGTGTCTTAATCGGATGAACGATCTCATTCCCACGAGCCGAGTTGAAGGCGAGGTGCTCCTGAAAGATCAGAATATCTATGATTCTAACGTGGATGTGGTTGCCCTTCGTCGTGATATTGGCATGGTATTTCAAAAGCCTAACCCCTTTCCCAAAAGCATTTTTGAAAATGTGGCCTACGGGTTACGCGTAAACGGCGTAAAGAACAAGGCCTTCATTGCAGAGCGGGTGGAGAAAAGCCTGCAAGAAGCAGCCTTGTGGGCCGAAGTGAAAGACAGGTTGTATGAATCCGCCCTGGGCCTATCAGGGGGGCAGCAGCAGCGTCTTTGCATTGCAAGGGCGACGGCCGTGGAGCCCGAGGTCCTTCTCATGGATGAACCTGCATCCGCACTGGATCCCATTGCCACCCAGAAGATCGAGGAGCTGATTCACAAACTGAAAAAGACATACATGATTATCGTTGTTACCCATAACATGCAGCAGGCAGCCCGGGTCTCTGATGTGACCGCCTTTTTTTATTTGGGAGCGCTCATCGAAGTGGATAAGACGGAAACCATTTTCACCCGGCCAAGCCTGCAACAAACATCTGATTACATCACGGGTCGCTTTGGCTAGGATTGGCTGGAAGAGAGGGAAAACCGCATGACCGAGAAGCGTCTCCAGAGAGAGTTGGACAAACTCAAAAAGAGGATTCTTTCCCTAGGCGCCATGGTGGAGGAGCGTGTTCGTATGGCGGTCAGGGCGATCGAATCCAGGGACGAACAACTTGCGGCCAAGATCATCCGCATGGACTACGAGATAGATGAGAACGAAGTTGAAATAGAAGAAGAATGCCTCAAAGTTCTGGCGCTTCATCAGCCTGTTGCCGTGGACCTGAGGTTCATTGTTGCTGTGATCAAGATCAACAATGAGCTGGAAAGGGTGGCTGACGAGACCGTTAACATCGCAAAATGCGTACAACGCATTGCCAAACAGGACAGGCTGGAAGTCTCTTTTGACTATTATCAGATGGCTGAAAAAGCGAAATTTATGCTCAAAATGAGCCTGGATGCCCTTGTTAACCTGGACCTGGACCTTTCTTTTCGGGTACTTACTCTAGATGATGAGGTGGATCACATGAATAGCCAGATTCACGACCACGTCAAGGAGACCGTCCGTCAGAAACCTGATCGAGCGGAGCAGCTGATTAATTTGCTGTTAGTTTCTCGCCACCTTGAGCGAATAGGAGACCATGCCACCAACATTGCCGAAGAGGTGATCTATATGATCGAAGGTGAGATTGTTCGGCACGGCAGGTGGGAGCAAGGCGTTGAAGAAACAGAGTCTTAGTCTCTTCTGATTGTTCTTTTCTTCGCTGCACCACTTCCCTTCGAGTATCTCAGGCCTTTTCAAGGGAATACCTCATTTGAGTTTAACAAAAATCTAACCATATCGTCATTTCGTCTTAACAATCTTGATGTTTTCTTAAGAATCTTCATTCTGTGTTGACAGAATGGAGTGAAAAGCACCTGGAACGTATAGGTGACATGCCTTTGTGAAGGAGGTGAAGCTTGTAAGACTTAGGAGGAAAGCGGAAAGAGAATCGCATCTTTGAAAACAACAAGGAGGATAAGGTAACATGAAGAAAATTGGATTCATCCTGTTCATGGCAACAACGTTGCTGATCGGTATGGGAAGCTATGGGATCTCCGAGGCCTTGGACACAGCGGGCCAAGACCGCCTGATTGATGTACTGATCAAGAAAGGCATCCTGACAGAAGAAGAGGCCGTAGACATCAAGAAAGAGGCAGAGGCCCTGGGAAAACAAAACCAGGAGGAGATCGTCAAGAAGATTAAGGATAAGGGACTCGCGGTTCCAAAGGCCCTGAAGGGGTTGGAGGTGGGGATGCTGGCCTATCTTGACTATTCCAATGGCCAAAAGCCGGGGCCTGATGATGGGGTTTCCAGTTTCAATGAGTTTAGGCTCACTCGGGGTTACCTGACAGTAAAGAAAGAGATCTTGCCATGGATGCACACGCGAATCACTATTGACACGCACCAGGATGATACCGGGGATTATAAAGAACGGATCAAATACCTTTATGCTGAGCTGAGACCGTCTGATTTGGGACTCCTGACCGACATGAAGTCTGAAATCGGACTGGGGCATATCCCCTGGTTAGACTTTGAGGAACATGTGAATCCCTATCGCTGCCAGGGCACCATGGCCGTTGAGCGGGCAGGGACCTTCAATTCCGCCGATAAAGGGGTCAGCCTTCGTGGTGATTTTGGTGGCAAGCTGGAGGACGCAAAGGAGAAAACAGGAAATCACCACTATGACGGGCGCTACGGGAGCTGGCACCTCGGCGTCTATGACGGTTCCGGCTACCATGCAAGCGAGAAGAATAATAACAAAGTGATTGAGGGGCGGCTTACCTTGCGTCCCCTGCCTGACGTCATCCCCGGTCTTCAGCTCAGCTATCTGGGTCTTTACGGCGAGGGCAACGAAGAGGCGCTAGACGGAGACTACCCGGACTATGAGGTGAACCTGGGCATGCTGAGTTACGAACATCCATGGGTGATTTTAACGGCTCAGTATCGCCAAACGCAAGGCAATGCAGCGGGGAAGTGGGTGGATGCCGAAGGTGACGCTCTGGATACCGAAGGGTATTCTTTCTTCGGCAACTTTAGGCTCCCCGTTTTTGACAGAAAGCTTTCGTTGTTTGCCCGTTACGACTATTTTGACCAAGACAAAGATGATGCCATTGGCAAGGATGCCGACTACAATATGTTCCTCGGCGGCCTTGCTTTGGACGTTTACAAACACAACCTCCTTTTGCTGGCCTATGAAACCACGGACTATGGTGATGATGCAGGCAAAAAAGGTGAAGTGCCAATTGTAGACAATAACCTCGGAGATGACCATAGGATCCAGGCTGTCTGGCAGATCGAATTCTAGCGTGTGCCGGATTGCTTATTCGACTTGCTGCTTGACAGTTCCCAGGTCTTCCCTCCGGAAGACCTGGGAACCATACCCCTTGACACCTTTAAAGCACTCCTTGCTTGACGGATCACATCTCATTTGGCTAAGATTCCAAAAAGACCGGCCCATGCCTGAAGGCTCCTTCCCTTATAGCGCAGAGACACGTCTGCGGAGCCTCTTTTTGTCAAGGTCTTGAGAAAGGAATCTTCCCATGGCTGATAGACCAACCTACGAAGAGCTGGAAGAAAGGCTCGGCGAACTGGAAAGGCAGACTTGCGACTATGGACAGATCAAGCAGGAATGGCTCACGTTATCTCATGCGGTTGAGCAAAGCCCGAATGCCATCATCATCACCGATCAAAACGGCCTTATTGAGTATGTCAATCCTAAGTTCACCGAAATAAGTGGATACACTTCCGAAGAAGCCTCGGCCATATATGCCAGCGACCTCGGGGAACAGTCCGATGAAGAAAAAAAACAAATGTGGGATGTTATAAAGTTGGGCGGCGTGTGGCGGGGAGAGTTTTACAACAAGAAAAAAAACGGTGACCGTTATTGGGAGCGAGCAACGATTTCGGCCCTCAGAGATGAAGAAAACGTGATCACGCATTATGTGAAGATTTCCGAAGATATCACCGAGCTTAAGCAGGCTCGCGCAGCCCTTCAGGAGAGCGAAAAGCGGCGATATCAAGACCAAAAAAGAATGGCCGTACTAAAGTTTGCCAACGATGTAGCCCTGAAGTTGATGGATGAATTGAGGAATCCCTTGGTGGCCATTGGAGGATTTGCAAAGCGTATTGCTCAAAAGGACCACCCCAGGGATAAGCTATCCGAATACGGCCAAATCATATTTCAGCAGTCCAAGAAGCTCGACAGCGCCCTAAACAGGGCGCTGGCCCACTTAAGAGCAGCCTCTGAGGAAAGCTAACCTTCCCCCTTGGACCACCACGCCCGCAGTGCCGTTGCCCGCATCGATGACGACCCGATTGGTAAGTCATAGATCCTGGGAGTTGTTGGTCAAGAGACAAGAACAAGGCCGCGACTCATGTCCTGCCCTCATGTGCTGATTCATCCCCATGTGCTGCCCAGATGAGCGTGTGTGTTTGATGACGCATTTGGATGATGCACCTCCAGACAGCCATCGTGACGCCCAGACTGGGGGCCTTGTTTTTCTCAAAGATAACCTTTCCACAACCCCAGTACAGCAACCTGGAACATAGAAATACAGCCTTTTTGCGCTCCAAATACATAGTTTTACCCATTTATTTTCCACGGATTTGTGAATAAATATATATCAAGTCGTAAAGGTTTAGATCTAACGTTTGGGGGCAATTATGGACGTCAAAGACTATTGTGGTGCGATGAGCACGGAGCTTACGGCCTGGAAGGCCAAGATGTATGACAAGGCAGCGCCTGTTTCCGTGCCAGGTTAGTATCGTTGTCAGAAGGCACAGTGTTTGCGGGGGCGAGAAGCGTTAATCCTTCTCGCCTCTTTTTTCAGATGGTCTTCCCGGGTTTGGTTATGCTGATATGATGGGAGTTTTTCCCCTGTATGTGAGTTGAGAGACTTTACGACAATTCTTTACGTCAAAACGATAGCTGCAGGAGACAACCAATGGATTTGAAACATTATTTCGAAAAGACCGAGGGACGAGGTGTTCTAGCGACAGCAGACTCAGAGGGGAAAGTCGATGTTGCTGTCTATTCAAGACCCCATATGATGGACGATGATACGGTAGCCTTTATCATGCGTGAACGGCTGACCCATGAAAACCTCAAATCCAATCCCCATGCGGCCTATCTTTTCATGGAAAAGAGTGAAAAGTTCGTAGGCAAAAGGCTCTTCTTGACCAAGGTTAAGGAAGAGACGGATACGGACCTCGCCCGTTCCCTCCGGAGGCGCCAATACCCTGACGATGGAGAGCCCCTTTACTTGGTCTATTTCAAGATTGACAAAAGCTTGCCGCTGATCGGGGCGGGCGATAAGAGGTGACCTGGGTCGTTCATGATTAATGTTGGCCGGGAAAGTCCTCCTCCATGGCCATGCGTGGACTATGCGATCGACAAAAATATTGAGTTTAACGCCTTTTTTGGGTACCCTGTTTTTCTGCTCCAACTCGATCATTTGCTAACAGGGCTTGGATACGATGGTCAAGCCTCAATTCTACAGTCTTACTGCATCAGCTGACAGATTCTCGATCAAGTTCGATAATCTGGGGTGTTTAGGTATACTTTTGAAATTGTACCATTCTTTATTGAATATGCGTCAACGTGATCTGCGATCCCCTCTCGTTTTGATTGGCTTTCTCGCTCTATCATTCATCGTTGCCTTGTCGGGAATCAGATTTCAGCCGGGTGAATGGTACGAGGGCCTGTTGAAACCTTCTTGGACGCCACCCGACTCGGTTTTTGGTCCAGCCTGGACCATGCTTTATGTCTTGATGGCAACCTCAGCCTGGATGGTGTGGAAATCTGCTGGTATTGCAAGGGCCAAGGGGGCACTGGCGGTGTACTTATTTCAGCTTCTTCTCAATGCTTCCTGGTCCCTGGTGTTCTTTGGATGGCACCGCATGGGGCTTGGGTTTGTGAATATTGTATTGCTATGGTTCGCTATTGCCGCCACTGCCGGGCTCTTCTGGCGGCACCACAAGGTGGCAACCATCTTGCTCGTTCCTTATCTACTTTGGGTCGGATTCGCGGGTGTGCTGAATTTGGCTATTTGGCGACTCAATGTCTGAGCTAATCACCCGCCGAGATCTATGAACCCGAAAACCCATGGGATGAAAACGTATGATTTGAGTGCTTTTCATGGAGACTTGAAGTGATGACTGCAGTGCCAAAAAACATCCTGCTGACCGGCCCCACTGGCTTTATCGGTGGCCGACTGCTGTACGCCCTTGATCAGGAAGGGTTTCGGGTTAGATGCCTCGTTCGACTGTCGGAAAGGCTGGAAATCAAGCGCCCCCTGAAACGGGAGCCAGAAGTTGCGTACGCGGATTTGCTTCAAGCGGATACTTTGCCGAAGGCCATGGAAGGCATGGATGTGGCCTACTACCTAGTTCATTCCATGGGCGGGCGAAGCATTGCCGAAACCAAGGCCTTCGCAGAGCGGGATCGAAAGTGTGCCGAGAACTTCTTGAAAGCCGCGGAAGAGGCCGGTTTGAAGCGAATTATCTACCTCGGAGGTCTTGGCGAGACAGGCGACAAGCTCTCGAAACATCTTGCCAGCCGGCAGGAAGTGGCCAACATACTTCAGTCCGGCCGCATTCGCACAACCGCACTGCGGGCCGCTGTCATTATTGGGGCGGGTGGTGCGTCCTTCGAGCTGATCCGTTATCTAGCGGAACGCCTCCCGGTAATGATGTGCCCCCGGTGGATCAACACCCGTTCCCAGCCCATCGCAGTTCAGAATGTCATTTCCTACCTGATCGGATGCCTGCGCCAGCCAGCGACCGCCGGTTTGACGCTGGATATTGGGGGGCCGGATATTATCACTTATCGCGCAATGGTCAAGATTTATGCCAAGGTGCGCGGTCTGCACCGATTCATTTTCACGGTCCCGGTCCTCACTCCCCGCCTGTCTGCCTACTGGATTAATTTGATAACGCCCGTCCCTTCCGGTGTTGTTTTCCCCTTGGTAGAGGGCCTCAAGAACGAGGTCATTTGCAGAGACAATCGTATTCGAGACCTGGTTCCTCTGGACCTCATGAGCATGGAAGAGGCCATCTGCACCGCCCTTACCGAAACAGAGAAAGGGCCTGGTCAACTTCCTTCGAGGCAGGCCTGCTTTATCCGCTAGCAAAAGAAACGCCCCTTATGACACGCCTTGGAAACCACCTGCACAAGATCAGGCTTGGCCTTTGTAATGCCTATTTGATTGAGGGAGAAGGCGGGGCCGTGCTTGTTGATGCCGGCCATGTCAACAGCGAGAGAACCTTCATTCGGTATTTAAAAAAACACACTATTGCTCCTGACACCATCAAGCTCATTGTCATCACCCATGTCCATTTTGATCACGTGGGGGGCCTGAAGGCCCTCACGGCACGGTGCCGGTGTCCAGTCGCCGTCCATGCCAGGGAAGCGTCCGCGCTGAGTCATGGGGCCGTTTTTTTCCCTCCAGGGATCAACCTTTTGGGGAAGATGGCGTCCTTACTGGGGTCTACGTTAGGCAAGCCCTTCATGAATTATCCCCCGGTAAAACCAGATATTCTCGTCTCCGAAGAGATGTCTCTCGCGCCATTTGGCGTGTCAGGCAAAATCGTTCCAACACCCGGCCATACGGCCAACTCTTTGTCCGTTCTTCTGACCAGCGGCGAGGCCTTTGTGGGTGATCTGGCGTCAAATTACCTCCCGGGAGATCTTGGGCCTATATTTCCGCCCTTTGCCGAGAACGTGGAGGCCCTTCTTCAGAGCTGGGATGATCTCCTAGAGGCAGGCGCCACGATCATATGCCCAGGCCATGGTCGTCCATTCAGCGCCCATCTGCTCCGCAGAAAAATGCGAACCTTAAGAAACCAACCCCGGTGTTGTGTCCCATAAATAGTCTGCCTTGTTCGGACGGGGTCCAGAGCCTTTCAGTCTTCTTACACCCCTGGCCACTGCTCCGGCTGCGTCTGTCAGCGGATGGTTTGTCCCAACACGGCATAGACAGGATCGGCTGTCAAAAGCCCTGGATAATAGCGATCCGTCTCAGGGCGGGGCCACCCTCTGGCTGAATAGGTTTTCAAGTTGTCGTAGCTGCCGGATTCCAGGAAGTATTCTGAGACCAAACCCATTCGCTCAAACTCGCTCAGCTCTTCCCATATTCTGATAGCCTTTGGTGGAAACCAGCGGTTGGAGAAGGTATGGATGAAGAGCCCTTCAGGCCTTAAGATCCGTGCCACATCTCGAAAGACCTCAAAGGGACGCGTCATGTACTCAACAGATACCGTGCAGATTACCGCGTCAAAACGCCGGTCCTCAAAGGGCAACCGGGGTTCTGTGTTAAAATCATGGACCACGTATTCTGTTAACTGAGGGTTATCGGCCATTTCTTGGGCGTTTAAGCCCAGCCCAACCAGGGATCCCAGGGGAAGTGATTCCGGCACATGAGATCTCCAGCTGCTCATCAGGTCAAGGACATGCATACCCGGTCCCAGATATCTCTCGTACAGGTCCTTGATCATTGCCTGGGCTTGGGTATCAATGTGTGTAATGAGTCGAGGTTTGGCGTAAAAGATCGCGTCCTTGCTTTCATCCTTTCTCATAAAAGGGTCACCTGAGAAAAAATCGGTTGGTTTTTTTCCAGAACGTGCCTGCATGCCAGGGCCATTGGTGATGGTCTCAATCCAATCCGTCAGCCTTCCACCGCGCTCATCGTCCTTTTCTTGCACATCCACCACGCTCACCTGGAGCCCAGTCGCTTTGTCAGCCAAGGGATGGTTCAGGTCCACCGAGAGTTTTGAGCTGTCAACACTAATGCACCGGAACGGTTCGGTGTTGGCGTCGTAGATATTTGCCAGGCCTTTTAGAAGACCTTTTGGATAGAACCGACCCATCCGGGGTTCAATCCGATGGCCGTTGAGTTTTCGCCGTTCAAATCCTTTGGTTGGGAGGTCGAAAACTTGCTTTGTGGCGTAGGCGGGCGTCATCTCACCCGGGGAGAACAGAAATTGAAGTCGATCTTTGGGTTCGCTGCCCATCAATTCGTTCGTGACGACCTTTGGGAAAAGGTCGCGCCAGAAATTCACATGCTCTGCGCGATAGACCTCCGTGTGGGTTGCTACATCACTCTTCCAGGTGAGATCGAGTTCCAGCGCTCCCAATGTATGTTCACTGATTCTTGTCATAGCTCTTTCCTTGTTCCTCTCGTTCGTGATTCAAGCTCTAGATGAAAGGCTATAAATGCTGATGATTCTGCCGACCCTCTTGGATATCATTTATAAAATAAGACTGAATTAAAAAGAGTCAATCTGGCGCGAAGGTTTGTTAACCCACGGTTTCAAAGTGGGAATTTGTGAGGCCGTCCAACAGGAGGAAGGAATGAATCCGGATGGAGAACACCTCTGCATCGGGCTGGTCGGCGAAGCCTTCAAGCTGGGCATGTCTCCTCATGAGGGCCTCCCGGATCTGAAGTCTCATGCTGTCGTCTCCGATCTGTTCGAACACGCCGGTGACAGTGAGAGCTTTAGCCTCAGGACGCCTTGAACCAAGATCTTCCTCACGCGTGTCGATCAAGAGGCTGACCCAGGGATTCTCTCTGAGATTTCTGTATTTCCTTGTGTCTTTGAAAGTCACCATGTAAATCTCCGTACACGCCTCATTAGCCACATAGGCCATAAGAGAGCAGTGGGGCCTGTTGTTGGAAACGGTGGCCAAAACGCACATATCTTTTTCTCTGACCAGGGCTTTCATCTTATCCAGCATGGTTTTCTCCTTCTTTTCATTGCCCCTTCCAGCCTAACTTGATATATCAACTTACTGAGGATTACCAGTTTGCATTTGTCCTGAGGTGGAATCCCTATGGAAATGAAGATAAGATTGGGCATCAGCGCCTGCCTATTGGGGGAAAAGGTCCGTTACGACGGCGGTCACAAACTCGATCGCTACCTCACGGACACGCTTGGACGATACGTCGAATATATCTCCGTCTGCCCTGAAGCAGAAGCCGGGTTTGGAATTCCGCGGGAGGCCATGCACCTCGAGGGAGATCCGAATGCCCCCCGACTCGTGACCAGGCGAACCAGGCGGGACCTCACAGAACCGATGCTCGCATGGGCCAAAAAACGGGTCTCAGAACTTGAGGCTCAAGATCTTTGCGGCTTTATATTTAAGAGCCGATCTCCCAGCAGCGGTATGGAGCGGATTCCCGTCTATAACGCAAAGGGGATGCCGGTCAAAAAGGGCGTTGGCCTGTTTGCACGCACTTTCATGGATCATTTTCCCTTGGCACCCGTGGAAGACGAGGGCCGGCTCCATGATCCAAGACTGAGAGAAAACTTTATCGAATGCGTCTTTGTATTCAAGAGATGGCGGGAATGCCTCTCACGAGGGAAAAGCCGCCGAGGCTTGATCAATTTCCACACGAAGCATAAGCTCTTAATCCTGTCTCACAGCCCAAAGCATTACCAAACCATGGGAAGGCTTGTTGGCCAGGCGAAAACGTTCGCGTTGAACGAGCTCTATCAAACCTACCAGCGTCTGCTCATGGAAGCCCTGGGACTGAAAACGACCATCAAGAAAAACGCCAATGTGCTCCAGCACATGATGGGCTATTTCAAGAAAGAGCTATCCACGGATGAAAAACAAGAACTCCTGGAAATTATCGGCCTTTACAGCAAGGCGTCTGTTCCGTTGATTGTCCCTATTACCCTCATGAACCACTACATTCGCAAGTATGATCAACCCTACCTTAAGGAACAATACTATCTCCATCCTCACCCCATCGAACTTCAGCTTCGAAACCACGCGTAGCTCCTAGACTGTGGACTCCCAAAACGCCGATCATGGTTGAAGAACTTCGCCGGGATGCCCGGTGCCAGTCACAAGAACGACAGATAAAAGGGCCCCATGGACAGCTTCAAGACACGCATTATCAAAAAAATGAGCAGTTTTATCGGCCGATGGAATGTCCCATTGAACTACTGCTCTCAGCCGGTTCAGGAGCCCTCGCATCATGGTGCTGGTAGGAAGCAAGCCTGTCCTCACCAGCAGGTGGACGTGTTCTTCGTCAAGGTCTCAGGGCCCTAACGATCACAATCTTTCCCGTTTCCGTATTAAACAGACCCAGGCCCTTGGGGGATTGGGACGGTTAGATCCGAAATGATTTGACTCAAGTGTCAGAATTTCGAAATATGGTTCGATGGCAGTCACAAGATCTGTCGCCGTATGCTGTGGGGGACCAGGTCCTTCCCTTTGCTCATCGGCGTTTCCAATAAGACTTAGCCAAAGGCCTCTCTTGTCTAGATGTGCAGCCACATTTTCTGCAAACTTCTTCCGTGTTTCATGCTCATCAAAGGAGTGAAAACACCCTCGGTCGCAAACAAACCCGAAAGGCGCTCCAGGCACTTGGGTTTCTAGAAAATCTATCACATGAAACGTACATTCCACATCGGCTTGGGAGGCCTTTTTCGTGGCCATCTCAATCGCAGATTTAGAAACATCCGTGCCAGTCACTTCAAAACCTTGCTGAGCCAACCACACGGCGTCGTCTCCGGTCCCACAACCGATGTCTAAAGCCTTGCAACTTCGAATAGGTCTCTTGGTGACTATTTGGATAAGGTTGGAATCTGGCTTCCCAATATCCCAGGGGATTGAACCAGTCCTATATCGCTCTTCCCATCGGGTATTCCTAGGCAAGACAGTTCACTCCACAGACTTCTCAAGCAAGATGCCATTTAAATATCACAAAAATTTCGGATTTCAAATAGTTGCCCCTGATAGCAGAACGTGAGACTGCTACTGGTTGGCACATTGACACTTAGTTCTAATGAAGATCGAAATAGGAAATAGGCTCGGAACGTTCAAATCAGCCGGTGACAAAGGAGGTCAGCAATGGCAAACGATTGCTCATTTCGTCTTTCTCATGTCACGCCATATTTTTACACCTTTAACAATGATGTCACGTGTATATTTTGGATTTTCCCTAATTACTTGTTTAATTACCTGCTCTTGTCGTTTGACAAAATGTACAATGTTTAGGATGGTCAAGGGCCATATAACTATGGATACAAGAACTATTATTAAAGTACCTATTGTGCCATGGCTTATGTATCCATATTGTTTCTTTTTTTGAATTCCATAGAGAACCACTCCTATACCAACCAATATCCAGAGCATTATGAAAACTATTGTCACAGGATATCAGTTCCTTCCGTAAATAGGGTTCAAGTTCACTGCTGTCCGGAATAATTTTTCAAAAGATGGCATAACTAGCTATAATTATAGTTATTTTGAGGGTTAGAAAGCGTTATCGACTTGCAATGAAATTCTGG
>Ga0315536_1000016_pt1 | contig 64545 bp, 67 predicted proteins | sample SalMarSW160230MG_FD_203093 | JGI IMG/M metagenome (GOLD analysis project Ga0315536, IMG submission 203093) | Salt marsh sediment microbial communities from the Plum Island Ecosystem LTER, Massachusetts, United States - Salt Marsh Sediment SW1602-30 ...
GGAAGCGATGTTTAGTGAACCGACCATCAAACTAATCATTCCGGATTCTCCACTGTATTCATGAGTACTATACACTTGCATCAATGTTTTATCAGTGACGATGATTTCTTCAGGATACTTTGCTAAAATTTCAGTACCGACTCTTTCATCCCATTTCATTACGACTAAACCGACGGGCATTATTTATTCGGCACCTCCTTTTGGTTCCGTGCTTTCTGGAATCTTTTTACGTTTTATATCTCCCACACCTAAAATATCACCTAGCGATAATCCGAGCATGTTCCATTTATCACCAAATTTCTTCACTATGTATTCCTCTTTGGATGGATACAGAAGTGATTCAGATATAGATTTTCTTCCCTTGATCTCTTTCTTCATTGCGTTCGCTTTCTTCACGAATTTAGGAATTTTTGCTTGTTGAATTGTTCGATATGCTACTAAACTTCCAGTAATTGCTAAAACTCCTATAACAATTATTAGGAAATAGAACATTGGAAAACCAGGGAAAATTTCGTCCATTCCTATTATTATTACAAGCGAAATTGGATCAACTTCATAATTAACTTTCTCTATTTCAATGTAACAATTAGTTAACGTATTTGGCATAAAGAATGCATCAAAATTCATTGTACTAAATGTTAAAGTATAAGTTCCTAAAGATGTTTCTGTGAAACTATATGCAATATTATTCACATAAAGTTTAACCATTCCACCGGTTAACAATGCGCTATTATTAGTTGGATCCGTAAGAACTATTTGAAGATTAATTGGAGTTCCTTTTACAACATTTATCTCACGATCGGTTAGACCTATTGCACTTAAAGAATAGGAAATTGGTCTATAACGAACAGTTAATGAAATAAAAGCATTTCTTACTTCGTAGTTATTTTTCTGCAAGGTGATAAATATTGTATAATCTCCTGTTTCTCTAGTTTCAGTATCAAAATCAAGAATGTATCTTTTATTAATATCTTGTTCTAAAATCCCAGTTCCTTCATTACCTGGACCACTAAGGGGATTTCCTTGATCATCCAATTTATACCAATTGTAATTTTTCACATTTAATCCATCAAGGATCAAACCAGTAAGAGTATCTTTGTATTCAAATGAAAAATTCACTGATTGAAGAATGTATATTTCTGGAGATAATTGTAATAAAGTCGAAGTCTGGTTTATTGTCGTTGGTCTACTTAAAATGTTGATGTCTATAAGCTGATAATATGAAGTGTAATTCTCCAATATGGCGTTGATTTCTATTCTATACTTCCCAATATTAGGTGCTAAATGAGTGTCTATTTTGAAATAATAATAGCCTATATGAATTGGATCCGGATTTACAATTCCTGTCCCATAATCCCAATCAAAAGTTATAGTTGCTCCAGATAAAGAGTTACTAGTTAAAACATTGTAATATCTTACAGTTATATTTACATCTTCGTTATAATATTCCGAAATTTCATTATTTGCTAATGGAACTAACGAATAATTATATAATGCTAATCCCGTTGTAAGCGCTTTCACTTCAAATCGCTTTAATAAAGGTTCTGGAAAGATATAATTTTTATAATTTCCTGTAATTTTTATCCAATAACGTGTCCCTCCAATCAATTTAAAGAGATTCGTATTAAATGTAGCATTAAAGACTCCAGTAGACACTTCAGATGAAAGGAAACTAACGATATTACTGAATGGATCTTGTTCATCATCAAGAATTTGAATGTACAATTCTTCAGGAGTTACTAATGTAGGAGAGGGTACAGTTTCATCTTGTTTTGTGAAATTGAATTCGATTGAGACTTCATTTCCCCAATAATTATCACTTGATATATCAATAAAATTGAGTGTTGTGTTGAAATTAGTCATAGTCAAATAAATTTCTATACTTACTGTCTTTTGTGTGTATAAGGTAAAGTTATAACTCTGCGAAATTGGAGCACTCTCTGCTATGAAATTTCTTAACGCACCCCCAAAATATATTTCTAATGAATAGTTTCCCCAATTTCCACTTGTTTCATTACTGAATGATATAAACTGTGCAGATCCATCGGGTAAAACTGTTATATTAGCAATTGTATTACTAGGGTTTCCATAACTTGATTCATTATAGAATCTTAATTTAGCGTTAGCGAATGGAACTTTTTCAGCTGTGTTATCAGTTACGTTGAAATTAAGTATTACTATTTCAGTTGCTAGATTAACATCATGGGTACCACTAACCACAGTTCCAGTAGCGATTTCAACACTATCTTCCCAATACGATGATTGATCTACTAAAGAATCATAATCAAAGTATATAAAATAATCATAGTTGGAATTATTAATCCATCGTAATGTTGTTTCTCCAGAAGTATCTAGTATTCCCTTACTTACATCATTAGATCCTCCATCTTTTAATAAAATATGACCATTTTTAATGGGATTCAAATCTTTATCAGTAATACTGAAATCAATAGTAGTAAGATTTGCATATACTACTAATTCTTGATTTAAAAAGCTTACCGGGTAATTTTCATTAAAATATACTATACTTGTTAAGGGATTTTGAATTCCCTGTTGAGTATAATTTACAGTAATATTATATATCCCATTAAATACAATGTTTGTGAATGTCCATTGTCCATTTTGATCAGTTACCGCATATTGATTCATTGATGGCTCTAAACTATTAGATAAATAAATCTTAGCATTTGATATTAAATTGCTTTGCTCATCTTTACAGGTTATTTTGAGTGTAAATGATATAGGTTGTATATCACCAAAAGTACTTATTATTGTATTATTAGGAGTTGTCTGAACTGGTTTTGACCAAATTGAGATATCATCCCAAAAAAGATCCAGATTATTCCAAGCATCATCATCTGCAACATAAAAAATATAATTGAAAGATGATAATGATGTTTCGGAATCTAGGTTGAATGTATACCAGAAGAAAGTATTAGCAACGTAATATTTATTAAGAAATTTATTTCCTCCTGCTGTACCCCAATTTTGATTTCCTCTTATATTATAACTATTTTGTGAATCAGGAATGCTAGTATAACCCGTTCTAAACCCTATACCTGAAACCTCTCTCAAAATGGAAGGATCGTCAAATCTCATTTTTGCGGTAATCCTTGTATCAGAATTTACATTAATGGTTCCTGTATAACTCGCTTTCCAACAATTACCCCATATTCTTAGAGCTGAATTTCCACGGGCTGATGTGGAATTACTTATTTCCCAATCATTAGGATTGACATCTTGGCTTCCACCACCACTTATTAGATTGGAATGCTCAAAATATTCAAAACCTTCATGCCAAATTCTAATTATATCATAATTTGGATCTTTAACATTAATTTTTGTACCATTATTAAAATAGATGAAAAAATCACGAGATTCTTCATTATTTGAGGTTCCGTTTAATATCCAAATTAAATCTCCAATTGCATTAGTATTATTGTTATATATGGAATATTTATCAAATTGACATTCTACTTCATAATAATTAATACTTGACAAATATTCTACCACTCTAATGGAAGAAGTGTCTAAAAGACAATTACTTATATCCAGATCTTTAAAATATTCAGTGAAGTTCACAAATAATTCAATAGGCGCGTCTTGTTGATCCCCAACCATAGTTAGGCTTAAAGGAATTCTAAAGTCCCAAGAAGCGTTCCACCATTCACTATTTTCAAGGGGTAAGCTAGCCTTTGGATTTGGGTCAATTGATACCGCTTTATTGTAAATTGAATCAAGATTCGAATTGTTACTAATCGTTGCGATAAAAAGGGGTACGACCATCACAAGAAAGATGATAATATATCCTTTTTCTTTTTTCAAGTTATTTTTATTCATTTAAAAATCCACTTTTATATTTTAGATTTGATAAATTGATTATTTATCACTCTATATGCAAAATCTAACATATATAATTATTAGCTAAAACACAATTTTTATTTAAAAAATATAGTTAGTTAAGGATATTCTAAATATATCGCTTTTTTATGTATTAGATTTTATTAAGAATTAAGTAAATTTTACGTTTTTTAGGTGAATTTGGATTATCAATCATAAACCCTCCTTTAAAAGGAGTGTTTTCAATAAACATTTTTCCAATTAAATCCATCAACATGTCATTTTTTGGATAAAATTGAAAAATTGCTTTAGATTGGGGTTTTAAGATCGAATATACTGATTTTGCTAAATTTTTTAATGCTAGTTTGTTACTATTGCTATTTGGATCTCGATAGACCCATTGTAACGATGAAACTGAAATAATAGCATCAAATGTCTCAGGTTTAAATGGAAGAGTACACATATCTGCTAAGATAGGATTTAATTCCTTAATATCATAATATCTAAGAAATTCAGATATGATATCTATCGCTATTGTCTTGTAACCCACTTCAGTTAAATACATTCCAACAAATCCTGCTCCACACCCTAAATCTAATATAAGAGAATCATGTACAGGTAAATCCAATAATTCCAAAGTTCTAATTGTAATTTTTTCTTGAATTCTCATTAGAGACTTTGAATTTGCATATTTTTCAATATTCTCTTTATCATAATACACTTTGACGTTTGAATATTTATCTTCAGGTCTTACACGCTTTATTTCGAATTTGTAATCATCATTCACAGAAATTTTGCCTTGACATTTATTTTTACTGATCTAATATTTAAGATTCAAGTATAAATCAAAAATTTTATTAAAATTTAAATATTTAATAAATCAGTTGTCAAGTATTAAATTTTCATAAAATTAAAAAGTTAAAACAGGTCCACACAGAATTAAGTGAATATCATGTCTGAAAAAGAAGAAAGAGTTCTTGTAAGAAAAGCAACATTAAATTTAAGGAGAAAATACGGCAGAACCAAACAAATTACCATAGTAGAAAGAGATGCTTTTATTCCTAATTCCTTAGAGGAGGAAATTAAGGAATCTATCTTGAAGAAAAAGTCTATACTAGCTCCCGATATTGCATTAAAATATGATATCCGAATTTCTACAGTAAAACTCTTACTCAAACAGATGGAACAACAAGGTGTAATCAAGCTTCTTGATCCTTCTCTTAATTTAAAAATTTATGTTCCTTCTTCCTAAATCACCTCTAGCATTCAAAAAGTACCAGTAAATTTAGAAAAAAATTTATATTCAACTAAACTATACCTAATTGAAGAATTTATCTAGATGCAGATGTAGCCTAGTTGGTAAGACGCTAGCTTCGAGAGCATAAAAAGTGACGGAGAAAGCTGGTGCGTGAAAGCGCTCGGGGGTTCGAATCCCTCCATCTGCGTTCAATCTTTCACTAATATGAGTAGTATTGTAATGACCAAAGAATTTATCGTGTTGGGAGAATTACATCAAGATCTTTATTATGAAAGTGACTTTTATGATAAATTAGTCGAAAAAATCACGACTAACTTACTTAATTTCTTACATCATAATCCTGATGATCTTAATTCTCGAATTGTCCATAAACTAATAACACAAGCTTTTGGAGAAATCCCCAAGAAGATTGAAGCTCAAGGCTATATCAAAAGAGGAGGGAATGGTAATAATTCCGCAGATTATATCTCACGATTGGAAATTCCAACGAGACTAATCACAGTAATAGGTCGAGATTGTGAATGGATGATTTCAGAACTCAAAGAAAATGGCATTAATGTGGATTATATTTTTCAGCAAGATGCCTTAACACCAATCAGTACAATAATTAAATCGACTTTTACAACCAAAATTTATATAGCTCCAAATCTTAAACAGAAAATGATTTTTAATGGTATAGAAATTACTAAAGAAGCATTTGAAAATGCTAAAATAATATTTACGACACCTATTTCATCTAAATACAAGTTTTTATTCGAAATGGGTGAGTCTTTAGGATTAATTACCGCATTTACTATAGAAGCACAGAAAATTCATTCTCTTGATCAATTATCAACTATAATTGGAGAAACAAAAGATATTTTTTTTGTAAAACTTAATGATGCGAAATTTATTTTAAAAGAAGATCTTATTTTAGATAAAATTGATGAAAAATTAAGCCAATTTGCGAAAGTAAGAGTCTATACTGATGGAGAAAATGGATCTTATCTCTTTACTAATAATTTTCATATTCAGCATCCAAGTATTAAATTGAAAGATACAATTGATTTAACAGGAGCTGGTGATTCTTATGCAGCAGGATTTTTATCTAAAATTTATGAATTATTTGAAGATAAATTGCACTTTCAGGAATTCATGAAAATAGAACGAATTAAAGAATTTGAAGATATACTAAAAGATTCAATGAGATTTGGCACAATGGCTTCTTTATACAAGATAACTAAGCAGTTATCCCCATCAAAAGCAGAACTCGATGATTTTATTAGGCAATTTGATAAAAAGAATTGAACAGATGATTTTACTGAATAATTTGGAATATGATATTTTCCATTTGAGGTTTTGCAGACTCTATTTTATTTAAGATTTCTACGGTCCTTTCAAGATTTTCAACATCTTCCTCGACGATAAAGAGCAAGTAAAATTCTAAATTCCCAAATTTAAGTACTTCGATTAGCCCGGAATATCTTTCACCATTTTCATACTTATCTGAAAATTCATACATTGAGTGATTTTCAGACAAGATTTTTTTCTGTGCTTCGAGATATTTTTCATATATTCGGACCTTTTCTTGTAATTGTAAATGGGGACGATAATATTCTCCAATCGTGAACCCTCTTGAATCAAATAAAGCAATTAAAACTGAATCATAATTATTACTTATTTCAGCAAATAATTGAGAAACCATCTCCATTTTTTCAAACAATAATGATAACCCGCTTGAAAATGCATCCATGATTGATTTTATATCATATATTGAAGTCTCAAAGAAAAATATATCAAAATCCATGCTATATCTCATCAAAGCTTGTTTTATTGTTAAAATACGCTGATTGAGTTCTAAGTCTCTATTAATTTCGGGATCAAATTTATGAAATAATATACATATGGGGGGATATTCCTGTTCTTCTTTAAAATGAAGCAGAATTTCATCTAAATAATCTATGGTTTGTACATAGCGATCATAATCCTGTGCATCAATTACATAATAAATTAGATCAATGCCAGAAAGGTGTCTCGTTGGACTTTTTAGATATTCTTCTCTATATTGAGTTTGACCTCCAAAATCCATCCTTATAAATTCAATTCCTAAGAATTTAAAAGCATCTCGAGCTATTCTTCTTGTAGGCATCAATTTTAGTACTTCTTGTTCAAAACCAAACCGTTTAGTTATAGCTGTAATTATACTGGTTTTACCCGCATTATCTAAGCCTAAAAATCCCAATTTTCGCATTTTCTTACATCGTTGGTTGCAGTTCTTCTATAAGAATATCATCATCTTAGGATTTAAAAATTTGTCGTAAAATAGATTAATTGCAGATTAATTTGAAAATTATTGAAAAATATGCCTGAAATGGTATAATCAAAAAAATCTATTTCATCTCAATTTTTAAGAAGATATATGATAGCTCTATCCTCCTGAAATCGGAAAAGATAAATAAAGCTTATCACCTTCTTTTAATTTGGTCTTATAATTCTTTAGATAAGTAATGTTTCTTCCATTTAATAATACAATCATAATAGGATTTAACTTCTTCTTATTTTTACTCAAAATATTCTCATCAAGATTATCTCGATAATCATTTAAAAATTGAGTAATAATATCACCGACTGTCATTCCATCATATTCTATCTTGCTTTTGTTTGTTCTAAGAGCAAAAATATTAAGCAAATTTAATTCTATTTTAACCATTATTTTTCATGTTTTTAAATGTCTCATCTTTTTAAAACTTCATGCTATTTTAAATCTAAGAAAAAGGTTCAAATGATCGATTCTTTAGATTATGATAAGGAAATATTTATTTTAGTCATATTTTTCAACGCCTCATCAATTAGTGGATCAATATTTAAATTGTTAAAGATCTTCAAAATTTCTTCTTGATTGTAATTTTGATTTTGTGGTTTTAATTTACAATACTCAAAAATTTTCAAATTTTTAGATATTTTTTCTCTTAAATTGTGTATTTCTTTAGCATCGAACCCAATTAAAGAGGTAAAAATCGGATAATCTGAAAATAAATAACTTAATGCAATTGATTCTAAATCAACATTATCATCGCAATATGAGGTATTTGTTAGAGTAAGTCCATCTGTAAAAGCTCTGATATTGTCATAACGTTTTGCTTCAAGCTCGGAATTTAACTTTCCAATTAACTTAAATCTGGTCAATCGACAAATTCCACATATTAGTTCAGGATTATTAATTTTTAGGACAATTTTTTCTAATAATTGTAACAAATTGATTTTAATAAGCGTAAATTGAGAATAAGGTGTATAAGTTAATAATTCTCTCCAATTAGATTCCCAAATATTTTGATTTTCAAGATTATTTGTCATGCAAAATAGGATAGGAAAAATATTACTGCCTCGCTTCATCAACATAAAGCCTGCAATCAAATCATATATTCTCCCAACATCCATTACGAACATTTTTTTTGGTGATTCGATGGGGAGACCTACCCAGGGGGTTTTTATTATTTGAGAAAATACATATGAAAACTCATCGCGAATTTCGATAAAGATTTTCTTATTCGGATTTGATAAGTTAACTTTCAAATCGTAATCAGGTAATTCCTCGACTATTCTTCCTCCTACAATTCGAGCAACATCAATAGAGGAATAATCATGCGTGCCAGATCTTCTTACTCTTAGTGCAAACGTGTCTCCTTTTTTTAGTATTTCCTTAGCTATTTCAATAACTCTTTCACTAATATTATTAATTTTATTTGAAGTTCTTATGGTTGGACTTATTGAGAAAATCCCAAATACCTTTTTTAGTACATTAATTGCATCCCGTAAATCATCATTTTTAAAAAAAAAGAAAATTCTCGATGAATCTTTACTCAGTTGATACTTATTGAATGGAATACCATTTCGATTAAGAGCGTTCTTGATATTTTCCATCAAGATTTTTAACATGCGTATCTTTACCTTTTGAGATTTTAACCATATTTCGGAGTATCGGATGATTACTAAATTATATTGTTTCAATAAATGAAGTTTTTCCATGCTAATTGATTCCAGATATGATTATAATATGTAATTTGTTAAATGAAAATAATATTAACTTTTGGGCTAAATTAAAATGTTAATATAATAATTTCCAATAATTCTAGATTTTCCGGTTTTTAAATTATGTTCTTTGAGCAAGACGAGTCCTTTCTCAAAGATTTCTATCTCAATAAATGCTTCGTCAAATCTTCTCCCATCTAAATTTCCACCGTTTGAAAATATCGTATTTTCAATCTTTACATTGAATGAAATACTCGGAGAACTATTTAATACTAAATCAATTTGTGATCGCGCAAACTGTGATAATGCATCTCCTGAGTCTAATAGCTCTGTTCTCCATACACTTAGAGGAGTAGGAATTAAACCATGAAAACATGATACTCCAAAAATTTTTTTATGGCTCAATGAAAGTACTTGTTCTATAAGATTATTTAACTTTTTTCTCCCTATAAAACCTTCTTTTGAGTCTGGAGTGGTTGAATTAATCCCTTGAAAATATAATTTATCACTATTATAGAGAGGATTATATTCACCTATATACCGTTTCCAGTAATCCCATGCAGGAGGGATAGAATCTTGAGGACCTGGGACTACTATATAAGGATATTTAAATCGGTTCAACATTTCCTTAGAAATAACAAATTCCTCTTTAAAACTATTTCTAGTCAAATTTCCAGAATGTACTATCAAATCTACATCGGAAATATGATTAATCTTGTCTATAGCTAGAGGAAATGATGTGTTTGTATTATTTGGGATATCAGAAACTAATGAATTTGAAATTTGAATAATTCTGCAAATAGGTCTCTTATTAATTTTTAAATCTAAAGGAATATAATAATTAACTTCTCTATGAATTTGTATCTGGGATGTTGAATCTAAAACGGGTATTATTTTGAAACTAACATTCCCTCCCTCAATTTCTATTATTGAATACGTAAATAATTCTCGGTATCTTGTCTTATTACAGGAAAAAGTACCAGCATTAAAAATAAGTAAATCTTTCTCACTACTGCTAACTGTGTATAGATTAGAAATGTGTCTATGACCATTTAAAACAAGATCAGCTTTCGCATCTAAAAGCATTTGAAGCATATCTCCTGAATCATCAATTGCTGAGCGCTCTTTTCCCGTGTTTGGAATGGGAATGAGTTGATGATGAAAACATACAACTTTAAATTTATCTTCACGTTCGGGAATTTCTAATTCTTTGCGAACAGTATCGATAATACTATGATGAATTATCCCTCCTGGAAGATCCGGTTTAGTGCTGTCAATTCCAATTACGTATATATCATCATCTTCATATTCATAATGACGCCTGCCAATCATTTCTTCAAATAATAAGTAACCCACATTCATCGCATCGTGATTTCCAATAAGCATCATTATTGGTGCCTTAGAACGGGGATTGAATTTTGCTAATTGCTCTAAACTAAATTCATATTCCAATAATGTTCCTGTATGGGTAATATCTCCTAAGTGAAGATATAAAGAAACATCCTTAATTTTATTTATCTGGTCAATGCCCACATTATACGCATGTAAATTAAAAGCACCACCAGAACGACTAAAGTGTGTATCTGATATTGTGACAAATTTCTTCTTTGGAATAATCTTTTCTGAATTATTAAAGCGTAAAATCTTATCTGTTGTCATAATAATTGTTTAATCTATTAATTTTGCAGGATGTCCTCTATATAACCTATCTTCTTCAAGAATAGAATTATAATCACTATAAGAGTGTGCTCCTAATTGGACTTTTTTTTTTATAATTGTTCCTGGAAGAAGCACGCATTTAGCACCAATAAGAGCATCATCTTCGATAACAATCCTCTTTAAGATAAATTTGTCTTGTTCGATACCAAATGTCAAAATTGTTGAATTCATGCCTAAAATGACATTCTTACCTATTTTAACAAATTCCGAAGAAATCCAAGTATTATCACACAAGCTATTTTTTCCAATTTTTACACCAAAGAATCTCAATGTAAATCGGTTTTTAAACCAAGGTAAAGGATTTGATGCCATAATGAATAAGGGCCATTTTTTAATAATATTTCTCAAGTTCCAGAAGAAATAATTCTTGTCTTTTAGATTACGTTCAAAAATGCCTTCCGTTGGAGTAAGAATTAAATTTGCTATTTTTAAGAATAGAAATGAAACTAAAATTGCACCAAATTGAAGAAGATAAATCATAAGCACTAAATTAAAAGGAAAAAGAAACACAAATATAAGATAAAATGGTGTACGCCATAAAAAGAGGATGAAATAATATTCCATAATTGATACTGGGATAAAACTTAGAATTATTATTAGTAAATATATAGGGATAAACTTCTTTCTAACATTTTCATCTATTGGTGTAGGGGAATCACCTTTCAAGCTGGCAGGTTGGAACATGTGTCAGTCCTCCATTTTCTTTGATGTATCCTTTATCTTTGAGACCTTCTGTTGGGAGTCTTCAACTGATTGTAAAGGTAATTTAATATTAACTGGGATCCCAACATGTATAAGATCACTCTCCAATTTTTGACCAATCGAAGTGTAACTATTTGCGCCTAGTATTGCTCTATCTTCCATTTGCGTGCCAGGAGCAACAATTGTTTGAGGTCCTACTACGCATGCTTCACCAATTTTGACTTTTTGGATAAACAATCTATCTTGATATATCAAATGAGAAAATATGCATATATTTAACGAAGTCATTGTAAAATCTCCTATTTCAATAAAGTAAGGATCTACATATCCTTCGTATAAGACTACATTTTTGCCGATACGTAAGCCAAAAAATCTATACGCAAAAATATCGGCCCACGGTAGGGGTAATGCTCTTGCTAACCAAATAGGAAAATACGCAGTCCAAAATTTCCTATGTACATATTTCCATTCCTTACTATCTCGCAAGAAATTTCCTTCCTTTGATGGAGATAATTTATTTAAAATCTTAAATATGACAACCGAGAAGAGAATAATTGAAAAAGCAAATAAAAAGACACATCCGTAAATATTAAATGGTATGAGGCAAATAAACAATATGCGCTCTATTAATGAATCATTTATCGGAAATGGAAATATAATCTGATTCGTAAAATAATAATACAAATTATTCCAATACCATAAATTCGCAAAAATGGTAATTAACAATCCTATATATAATTGTAATATTATTATCAGCGTGAAGGGTGTTTTATACACTCCTGAGGTAGATATTATTTGAACTTTCTTATCTAAAATCTCGCTTTCCATGATAAAAAACTTGTTTCATGCCTCTATTCTTCAATATATCAATATATGATCAGCCCTTAATATATATCTTTTATACCTTTATGGAAATAAAACTAAAAATTAGAAAACTATGAGGAATGAGCTATCTCAGATGAAAATTGTAATTATTTTTTAAAAGCTTCATCATTCGTAATATAAAACGCAAATTCTCGTTATTGCTGTTGATATTAATAGAATTTGTTTGAAATTCCTTGATAAATCGGGTTTTATAACTAGAGGGCGTTAAAATGCTTTTTAATTCAATAATGATTTTTCTAATAAGTATATCCTCTGAATTCAATATGTGAAGGTTATCTTTTGGAAGAAAATCAAAATCAGAAAAAATGTCTGAAATAGCATTTTCATCAAGGATTATGCTGTCCACCATTCCTCCTAATTCTTTCGCTATCTTATTGACATTGTTCAATGTAAAATCATTTTCATTGTTTCTTAAAATTATGAGAAGCCGTAAATCGGCAGGAATTTGTGAAAGAAGATATATAAAATCTCGATTTTTGATCAATGATGAGTCATACGTTTTTCCCACTAATTTATCATTAATATTATCGAGTTCCGAAATTATTGAGCAAGCTTTTGCACATATTTCATCAGGATCGATTTTAGTTCCGTCAGATATGCAATTAGCGATTGGTAAGGCGTCAACATCAATAATGTGAGCGGAATAAAACGAATTTTTAAAAATCCTCTGTAATTTTTGTAATGCTTTTTCAAAATTTGCTTGTAGATTTATCATTAGCGAATTATCTTTTTTTAGAGCCTTATTGTTTTATTCAAAATTTATGTTTTTAAAGTTCTAATAAAAATTATCTTGAAAAAGAAGCTCCAGAATTTTTTTTTTCATTAAAATTAAATATATATCCAATTATTGTTTATTTAATCAAAATGATCAAATTAGAATCAACAATATTCTATTACGAGTGTGAAAAATATGTCGATTGATTGGGCCGCCGCAGAAGCCAAACCAGACAAAACTCAGAAGGTTGAAGGCAGATTCTTGCTGGATCTGAGGGCTAAAGTTAATGATCTTGAACAACAAGTAAGTGAACACCGAAAAGAGCTTACTCAAACACAAAAAACGCTCCAAGATACTACAAAAAATTTAGATAAGGAAACTAACGAGCATAATTCAACCAAATCTACTTTGGATGGCGTTAAAACTGAATTGGCATCAGTTAAATCCTCTCTCGAACAAAGTATGAAAGATATCGAGAGTAAAACGCAAACGATTGCTAGAATTACGGCAGAAATGGATGGGTTACAAACAAATCTGACTGGAGCAAATTCGAAAATAAGTGAATTGGAAACAAATTATGCAGCAAAAGAGAGCGAAGTATCCGCTTTAAATGAAAAAAATGCTAGTCTAACTGCTGATTTGGATGATTTGAAAAGTGAATTAAATAACGCCATGAGTCTTGGTTCAGAATCTCAAGAGCAAGTTAGTCAACTTTCAAATAAAATCCAAGAATTAACAAGCAAACTTGAATCTGCTCAATCAGAGAATGCAAATCTTCAATCCCAACTGCAAGAATTTAATGATTTATTGATACAAAAAAATGGAGAAATTCAGAATTTATCGGGTTCTATTGGTGAGAAAGAAAAACTGATTGAAGCCCAGACTTCTCTCATTGAAGAAGTTGAAACCGAACTAAGTGAATTAAAACCCCCTGATATTGGTTCGGGTGGCTTTGCTAGCGATGAGAGGACCACGTGCCCCATGTGTGGTGCTGTAGGCCATGATATTAAACAAATTGAAGATAAAGGCAAAGTTTTGAGTTACGTGGGGCATATTCCAAAAATCTATTAATTTCTAATATTTTGGGAACTGTATGCCAAAAAGCACGTATGCAAAAAATGCGGTTACGAGTTTTGAAAGAATAATAATCTGTTTTTTTTTCTATTTTTATTAAAAATCTTAATCAAAGTTGATTAAACTTACTATAGAGAGTCTTAATTAAGTATTGATAATATTAAGAGAGTATTAGAATTGAAATTGAATATTGATGAAAAAAGATTGCAAAATTTTTAAAAGATTAATACCATGAAAAAAGAGAGAGCAATTATCATTAAGAATCCCCGACTGAGAAGAATTCGGAATGAATTAAGAAACATACTACAATTGTGGATTGATGATATTTGGAGTTCTTTAACCGAACAAATAGAGAAACATAATTGGGATGATGATCGATCTACAATAATTCTAAGAAATAGATCCGAATTATGTCTATTTGAGGAATTGTCCATTTGTCTCTGTCTTCATTGCGGTCATAGAGATAAAGATATGATATATCGTCCTGATATGAGACAATGGCTCTGTATTGAATGTAATTCTGAAATCGTGTATTATGATAAACTAAGAAATGAACTTCAGATGAATAAGAGTGAAATTGAAGAATTTTTCAACCGATTGAAAGGAGGTGAGGGCATTGGAATCACTCGATTAACGCGTTCGGGCATCAAATGTGGTGGCGACTCTTACCCTCTTTCTAGAGCAATTCTAACAAAAATGGGGATAAGCCCAGAAATTCAAGATCAATTTCTGAGATTTTGCCGATACTATGGTGGTCATTGTGATTGTGAAATTTGGCTTAATTCTGCTCGATTTTTTTAAGAAGCACGTTTGTAAAAAGTGTGGATATGAATTTTAACGTATTTAATATGTAAAAACTAATTTTTTTTGTTAATTTCTTTTTATTCTTTTACTTGCTCTCACCAAGGTCTTGAACGGCTAAGCTTAATAAAGAAAATAGAAAAAAAGAGAAAAAAATATCACATTATATTCGTGATTTTTTTTGATCATGTATTATTTCGCGTTTTTCTTTTACTTTAAGAAGTTTTTCTCCATGTAATGGATATTTATATATTGCTAATGCCGCAATTACTAATGCAATGGCGGGAAGGGCAAACATTAGTATTTTTAACCCTATTTCCACGTCTATCCCAGGGTTGGGTACATATCCTCCACTCCAATCAGTTCCTGAGAAAACAAATCCAATAGCTAAAATGACTAAAACATTTGAAAATCGAAGAACGAACGCATTGACGCCATAATATCCTGCTTCTCGTCTCATGCCTGTAGCAATCTCATCTTCATCAACAATATCAGCAACCACTAGATCGATAATAAAAAGTGATCCCGATAAACCGATTCCGATCAAAAAGAAGACAATTAACCCTCCAATAAATTCGCTTATAAACATAGTTCCGGAAAGAGCGAAAATCCAGATTATAAAAGATATAATCCAGGCCTTTCTATTCCCAATTTTTCGCACTAAAGGTTTCCATAGAAAGGTAATGAATAGCGTCGCAGATAAAAATGTAGTTGCTAGTAGCACAGAAGTTAAGATTCCTGATTCCACATGCAGTACATTTTGCGCATATAATGGCACGATCGTAGGAAGCATGCCATATACGAACCACACGCACGTCTCAGCGATGATATACCATCGAAATGATTTACTTTTAAAGCAATTTTTTATTGTTTTGAACAAGCTGAAAGCATTCATGTAATCTTGCTGAAATTCAGTTCTTTCCTTTGGACCAAAGATTAAAAATATGAGAGAACATGCAAACTATGATGATTCCTGCAATAATACCAAACAGCTGGAATTGTGGTAAGGAACTTGGTTTAGTATAGGATGAAATTATTAATCCTGGTAATATAAATGCAACGATTAATCCAATAATTGTAAAAACTTGACGAATATTGTTAGCTTGTGTCCGTTCTTTTTCAGTCATGAAAACTTCAGGGAAGAGTGAAGTTAAATTCAAGCTAAAGATGGTATAAAATAGCTCAAATAGTACAATTATTATTAAAAAATAGGAAAAATTCGCGATTTGACCAGTTATTCCGTATGAAATGGGGGGTGTATATATTAATGGCATCACTATTGCCAAAGGAATAAATGCACCGATGATATATGGCATTCGTCGGCCCCATTTCGTGTGTGTTCTATCGGATAGATAACCCATTATCGGATCGTTGAATGCATTCCATATCGACCACAGTATAAAGCCAAGAACCATTAACCATGTTTCAATTCCCACTATCGCAAAATAAAAAGTGAATGTTAGTAATATAAATGACTGATATGCAGTGATATCACTTATCTGGCCAAAACTATAAAACAAAGCTTTTTTACCCGTACTAGATTCTTTTTTACTCATTTAAAATCCCACTTTTTTTAATTGAAATGGTAATTAATCATATTCAATTTTTTGTTAAATAAATATTTTGTATGATTATTTTTACACTAATGGCAATAAAATTAGCAATTTTTCTCATATGAAGCTAGAGTTTGATATTTAGGTAGGTCTTTCATATGAATATTGAGTATTGCGGATTGAAAAACCCAACTTCTCATATGTATGTATTGCTGGTGGATTATTAACCCTAACCGTGATAAGACATTCTTTTTTATCAACCAGAAGTCCATTTAATACTGAGGAAATTAAGGAACTGGCGTAACCTTTATTTCTATAATCTGGATGAGTTCCTACTACCATGAAATAGCCGATATTTTCATAATTCCAAATCCGAGTCAAACAAATTAGTTGATTGTTATGAATTATAGCAATTGGAATATTAGTATCATCAATCAAGACGTCTTCAGTTTTAACAGAACCCCAATATTCTGGATCACATATATTCATGAATGATGCGATCTCTTCTCTATTGGCATCTGATAAAATATTGTAAGAATACATCTCAAAATTCTTTTGTTCCCCTTTTTTCATACCCATGCGATACAACCCAGTTTCCTTAGTATATTCTGGAAAATAATTTGTTATTATTCCCTTATGTTCTTCAAATCCAGTTATTGATATGGGCTTGAAATTATTATCCTTTAATAAAAGCTCAAGACTCTCGAAGGAACCTCTCAATTGAATTCTTCGATCTTTCCAGTTCAGCAACATTCCATGAATCTTGGCCTTATTATCCAGAACCATATAAATTTTAGTATCTTCTGAATATTGAGCATAATCAACGTGGAAAAATAAGTACTCTGAAAAATTATCTTTAATATAATTATAAAATATTAATTCATTATCTGGCGTGACTTCAACTGATTTCAAACTTTCCTTTCTCATAGAGTGAACAAATTAATTCGAATCTATAAAAATTATGTAAAAATAAAAAAAAGATTAGATATTTGATTTTTTCTCTTCATGGATCTTATCGCGCTGTTCTTTTACTTGTTTTAACTTGTCCCCGTCTAATGGATAGAAGTAAATGGCTATAATGGCAATTATTAAGGCTATTGCGGGAAAAATAGACATTAAACTTCGAATTTGTAGAGCCGGGATGGTAATTGGATTGAATTCTTCCCAATTAGCAATTAAAAATACAGGCCCAATAATGAGGAATACAAAAACAGTCGCAAATCTTTGAAAGAAGATATTTACTCCATAATATCCTCCTTCCCTGCGCATTCCCGTTTCGACCTCACCTTCATCCACAATATCCGCAATTACGATATCGATAATATAAAGTGAACCTGATAATCCAATTCCTATTAAAAAGAATACAATAAAAGCTATGAGTTCCATGTTAGGACCTAAAAAGAATAATGGCATAAGAGAAATGATCCAAAGTGACATTGAAATTAACCAAGATTTTCTTGGACTAATTTTTTGCACCAAGGGCTTCCAAAGGAGGGTCATAAAAAGTGCAGCGGATAAAAAAGTGGTACCCAATAAGAGAGAAATCATGAAAGTATTAGTAAAACCAAGGATAAATTCACCATAGAGGGGTACCATTACCGGAAGCATGCCGTAAACAAACCAGTTACAAATCTCTGCGGGTATGTATCGGTTGAAACTTTTGCTTTTTATGCAAAATTTCAAGTTTTTAAAAAAACTAGGAGCTTTCTTGTAGTCATCTTTAAACTCAGCTCTTCCCCTTGGAGAGAATTTTAAGAATAACAATCCAGGTACGATTATGATAATTGCAACAACTATTCCAAAAGTAGGATATTCTCCTGGTAAAGGGTCAGTATAATTAGAGATAAAAATACCCGGTAGAAGAAATGCCGCAATTAAACCAAAAATTGCAAATAATTGTCTTACATTATTTCCTTTGGTTCTTTCTTCCTCTGTTACAAAGATATCTGGGAATAAGGAGGTAAAATTGATATCATACATCGTGAAAAAAAGCTCGAAGATGATGATAATGAAAAGAAAGTACACAAAATTGATCATTTCATCCATAATCCCGAGGATAAAAGGTGGAGTGAATAGTAAGAACATTATTAGTGCGATTGGAAATAATGAAAACATTATCCATGGAAATCTTCGTCCCCATCGTGTATGTGTCTTATCAGATAGGTATCCAATGAATGTATCATTTAAACTATTCCAAATCGACCATATGATGAATCCAATAGATATCGGAACGATGTCAATTCCTACAACAGCAAAATAATAGGTAAAAGTTAAAAATGTAAAGGCTTGATATGAAGCGATATCAGATAATTGCCCAATGCTGTAGCTAACTGCCTTTTTATATGAGAATTTACTTCTTTCTACTTTTAAATCTTCAGTTACCATGGGTGATCATTTTATTTTTTTGAAAGATAATCGTATTTGTCATCTTTCTTAATAAACTTTTATTCCAATTTTCTTCCAAAAAATATCCTTAAATTACGATAACATCTAAATATCATTCTTTAATTATTTACACAGAAGGATTAAATAAGCTATCATATAGGTGATCTTATTGAGTATTAATATTCAATATATAAAACAATTGCTTAGCGTATACAAACGTAATTTCTTTTATTTAATGAAAAAAGCAGTACTTAATTTCTACTTTCAATTAACACCAATGGAAGCTCTCATAGAAAATATGAATTCCGTTCTTGAACAAAATAATTCTTACATGACGTACTTCATCGCATCTTATCTTCTTGAAGATCATCCTGAAAGAGCAGAAATTTTTAAAAAATCAAAACATCTGGGTTTACCTCATGGTTATAAACATTTTAATCTACGAGAATGTTCTGAAACGCGAGCACTTCGCGAAATTGTGAAAGCTAAGGAAATTTTTGAAACTAATGGCCTTGAAAATTGGTGTTTTCGTGCTCCATATGCCATAAATACGTTCAGTAATCTTGGAAAGAATAAATTTTATCAAGTTCTCCAAGAAACTGGTTATAAATGTTCAAGCTCCGAATTTCAAGACTTTCCGCCTTGGAAACCAATTAATCATGAGATTCCAGAATATGTAATGGGAAGACCAAGCGATGATCAAATTATTGATAAATTGGGAATTTGGGATGTAAAAATCTTCGCTAAAAAAGTGATGAGATCAATTCGTAAAACCAAAGGATCATTAATAATTTTTGATATGCATCCTATTCGAATGGGGCAAAAGCGATTCCTCCCTGCATTAGATGCAATCTGCAAATTTGCTAACAAGGCTCCTAATTCCACCTTGATTGATTTTAAAACAGCGGTTAGTTCATATGAAGAAGATCAGACTGAAAATTTTGTCTGTCTCACTGGAGATATCGATACGTGGACATATTTTGACTACATCAAAAGATTAAAATAATACACAATTCAGATATAAGTGAAAAGAAAATAAAAGAGATGAAATAGAGAATGACCAAATTTACGCGTGAACAGGAATTAGAACTCCGAAAAAAATTAGGTGAAATCAAAAAAAAGAGGAGAAAAACTCAATTTGGCAGGTTTATGGTTCGTTTCATGAATATTCTAGCAAGACACGTGCCCGGTGGATATTTTAGAGCACGTTTGCATAGAATAAAAGGGGTAGTAGTCGGTAAAAACGTATGGATTGGAGAAGAAGTATATATCGATAATGAATACCCCTTTTTAATTTTCCTAGAAGATAATGTAGAAATAGCAGCTTATTCCATGATCATGGCACATAGTAGAGATCTTCATCTCCTTGAACCTGGAATGTATGTATCAAACTTGGGATATCCTCCTTCTCCAGTTCGAATTAAGAAAGGTGCTTGGCTAGGATTACATAGTATCGTGTTAGGGGGAGTCACCATTGGTGAAGGATCGGTAATAGCAGCTGGAGCAGTAGTTACAAAAGACGTTCCAGATTTCGCTCTTGCTGGTGGTGTCCCTGCAAAGGTATTAAAATATTTACCCGGTTCTCCAAATTATGCAGAAAACACAGGAAAAAAAGAAGAATGAATGAAAATTTGGTCATAAATTTATAGTTTTATTATTATTTTACCCGAATAAAATATTTGTTCTTTTTCTATAATAGAGTAAGGAATACATTGTAGACTAAAATCGATGAAAATTGTTAAGGGAATCATAAAAATACTTCAAGTTTCTTATATAATCCACAATTAATCCTTGAAAAAAGATAGCATTAAAAAGGTGTCGATTCTATTTAACATTAAAGCAAATAGAAATCTGAAAGCGATTTTTTTGAAATCTAAATATAAGAGAATTATTGCTAATTTCATTAATAATTACACTAAATGAGAATTTTCTATGGAAAATGTGATATTACAATTAAATCATGTGAAGAAAAAATATCATAGTTTAGTAGCTCTTAATGATGTAAGTTTTTCTGTGAATAAACATGAAATCATCGGGTTAGTCGGTCCAAATGGTGCTGGTAAAACCACGGCATTGAAATTAATTGCTAGATTGCTTACACCAAATTCAGGAACAATCTGCATTAAAAACATAAATGGAACTCTCCAAGATATACATAAACATTCAAAAAATTTACTTGAAACTGGATTCCTAATCGATATTCCTCAATTCTATAATAGTAATATTTTACATTTACTTAAATATATCGCAAATATCAGAAATTATCCCAAGGACAAAATAGATTCAAGAATTAATCATCTTTTAAGAGAATTTACCTTATACAAATGGAAATATAAAAATATAAAAACACTTTCCAAAGGAATGAATCAGAAATTGGGATTCATCGCATCTATTATCAATGAACCGGAATTAATTATTTTGGACGAACCACAAACGGGTTTAGATCCCGAATCACGTATAAAAATTCGCGAATATTTAATTTCACTTCAGAAAGAGGGGAAGACTATATTGATTTCTTCTCATTTGCTAAATGAAATTAGAGAAATTTGTAATAGAATAGCCATACTTAATCAAGGATTTCTGGTTGGCTTTGATTCTATTGACAATTTAGAACGTAAGTTTAAGATCAAGCAATTGGTATGTGAAATTGAAGAAAAAATTGCTCCAGAAAGATTAGAAACACTGATCTCAAAGATCATTCAAAATATAACGAAATATACTGAACAAAATGAAAATGAAATAACTTCATCAAGGATTATAACCTACAATCCTGAAATTCCAGCATTCATTATTAATTACGATGGGTTGCGAGAATCAAAGAGCAAGATTTTAGAGACTTTATCCCATAATTTTAAAGATGATTTCGTGGTAAGTACTTTTTATGAACCCAAATTATCACAGATTGAAAAATTATATTCTCAAACAGCAGCAAAAGATCAAAATAAATCAACGGAGTTCAAATGAATTGGATCGATTAAAAATCAAAAAATACTTATTTAAATTGTTCAAGCCCGTTTTTCAAACTTTCAAATTTGAATTATACGTTCAAAGAATTAAGTTCATAATTTTTTCAGTAGTCAGTTTTATTGTTGCTTTTATAAGCGGTTTTATATACAGAGTTTTACCATGGCCTCAGTATTCGTTTTATCAAAGCTCATTATGGTGGTTTGTTTTTACGATCCTATTTTCTTCATCATTCTTCTTTTCAAGTATAATTTGTTCTGAATACAAGAAAAAGACGGGTTTAATGATTATTCCGCTCATAACTAGGCAAGAATTATTTGTAGGAAAATTTTTAGCTAATTATTTGTATGTAGTAGTATTTGCTGCGATTCATTACATTATAATGTATATTCTTGCATTTGAACTTTACGGACCCCCTCTCATAAGTACTCCATTAATTAGTTTTGCTTTTGTTACCTTGTTCATTCTTGCACTTTGTTGCCTCATCTCTTTTTTTAGTTCCTTTATGCCCTCGCCAGCATATGTTATCATTATTATCATGGCGTTATACGTCTTTGGTTTCTCCATGATTCAATCAATAATTGATTCTTCTATTGAACCACTTTATTCATTTAGTTACCTTTATAAGATTATAATTGTGATTAACAATCCCGATTTCTCCGTTCTTGACAGAATTTTCGAAATTGATGGAACAATTTATTGGGACTTTCCTACCGTGGAAGGCGCAATTCTATCATTAAGCGTGTACGTTATCATATTTTTTTCTTTAACTCTATTCATTTTTAAAAAAAAACAAATTTAGGTGAAAATAAGCATTAAATATTTTGACTGGAAACAAAAGAAATTAGGAAATCACCCCCTACACAAAAAAAATATTCGAAAAAGCATGAGTTTGCTATTTATAATGGTTTTTTCTCTCACAATGGGAGTTTTGAAACCATCTTATGCCAATTCAGATTACTCTTTTTCAGTAGTACCTGGTACCCAAATATTAGAAATAGATCATTGCAATCTTCAATTATGGAAGGAAACTATCAACCATACATCAAGCCCATTAGATTGGTTCCCTGGAAATTCAAATCAAACTGGAGCACAAAGCAAAAAAACTGTAAGAATTTTAGCTTTTGGCGAATGTGACACTTATACTCTTTTTTTAATGATCTATTCAGCGTATGATATTGATTACTTTGAACTTTCTGATTATGGATACGATTCCAATTACTTGAGATTAAATTTTGCTCACCGATATTATAATTTTTGGGCATATGATCTTGCCATAGATTATTTTATGATGCCACCACTTGAAGATAATTCTTATGAATCTTCAGAAATGTATAAAATCCTGAGTCATCCATCTGATTTTTCAACATTGATTGATGATTATAATAATTTTTCTGAAACTGTAAATAACGATCCTCTAATGCAAAGTTTAAATATTTCAATACCAGAGTTTGATGGAGATTATTTCCTACAATACCTCATTTTCAATGAGTTAGCAACCGCTTTACCTTCAAATGTCTATCTGAATGAGTTAATTGATGCTCTTGGTTGTGAAAATGCGAGCGTTCAAGAAAGCTCCTTAATCCTCAACTGTAAAGGCATTTCTAATTATCAATTAGAGATTTCTTATAATGAACAAGGACTCATGGATACATTTAAAGTTAAAACCGAAGATGGAACTTTAATTTATAAGATAACCAGCTGGTATCCAAAGTATGTTGTCTATACCATTTTTGGAATTATTATAGCGGGAATAATTGGATTATCCGCAGTATTTTTTTATCTATCGAGAAAAAAAATAAAATTCTTTAAAGAAAATTAATAATTAAATAACTCAATTCAAATAAATCTGGAGATAATATTTAGGAAATCTATTATTAATTATATGGAAAAGACTTACTTTCTGTTTCTTTTACCAGAAAAGTACTAGGAAGAACCTTTTAATAAAGAAATGATTATAATCCTATACCTATATATTCCCCAATAAAATGATTAAGATGGAATTAGATAAACTGTTTAAGCCAAAATCAATGGCGGTAGTTGGAATTTCAAAGAAGAATCATTTAAGTCCTGGAAGGATCGTGATGCTCAAAAATGAATTTGAAATGCAAGTAAAAGTATATGGTATTTATCCTTCCGGTGGTGAAATTGAAGGTATTCGACTTTATGACCGCTTAGATAATTTACCTGAAATTCCAGATATCCTAGTTATTGCTGTAGGTCCAGACGATACAGTAGATTATATTCAACAGTGTGCTGATTTACATATCCCTTCAGCTGTAATTATTAGTGGAGGATTTGCTGAGACGGGAATTAAGGGGAGAAAAAGGCAAGATAAATTAGAGCAAATTGCATTCGAAAATGAAATCGCTGTACTTGGTCCTAATTGTCTTGGCGTGTATGCCCCTCCGTTAGTGGATACCATTTTTTTACCTACAGAACGAATTACAAGACCACCAAAAGGTTCTGTAGCACTCATAAGCCAAAGTGGTGGTGTTCTTGTAGATCAATTCTTTAATAAGTTCAAGGAGAGAAACATTGGTGTTTCTTCAGCAGTATCTATTGGTAATAGGGCTGTTGTGGATGAAGTAATGCTACTGGAATACTTCAGTAAGGTAGATACTGAAACTTCAAATATTGCATTTTATTTGGAGGGGTTTAAGGAAGGTCGTGCAAGGGAATTTTTAAAACTCGCCAGAGAATCAGAAGATACAGTTATCATGTTTTTTGGAGGAAAGACTCGAGAGGGAAAAGTGGCTACACTTTCACACACGGCGAGCTTAGCGGGGAATTATAAAATTCAATATGCTGCATTAAGACAGAATCATGTCATTCAACCGCATTCTGAGAGAGAACTTCTTACTTCTTTAAAAGTTTTTGATGTTCTTTCCCACCGAAAAAATCCTTTTGGAAACAATGTAATTACCTATGGAGATGTAGTAATTGTTTCTGTCTCAGGGGGTCATGGAGTGATAGCAGCAGACATGCTAAAATCTTATGGATTGAATCGCGTTGACTTTTCTAAAGAAGAAAAAGCAAATATGAAGGAGCTTATGAATCCAGTTGCTAGGGATATTGCTTCGTTTAATAATCCTATCGATTTAACTGGATCCGTATTGGATACTGATATCGAAGACATGATACGATACTTATCTGATATAAAGAGAATTGAATGCATACTATTACTTTTACTTCCTTATCCACCTAATATCTCCTTTCAAATTGGTAGAAGGATTGCGAATATTGTTGCTTCGAAAAGGAAACCAGTAGTTTGTTTTGTTCCATATGTTTCAAAATATGAAATGATAATCGAATCTTTAGAATTAGCATATATTCCCGTTTTTCATTCAATTAAAGAAGCAGTACAAGCAATTTCAGCTCTGAAGCACAGAACTAGACTTGATAATGTTAAGAAAGGTAATATTTTTTGGGAATAAGTTATTGAGTAAGATTTAGAAATTTTCGCATATAAATTAAATTAATCACTACGAAGAAGAGAAAAAAAATGAAAGAAAAAATTGGTTGGATTGGAATTGGTGTGATGGGTAAATCCATGTGTAGCCAAATATTAAATGCTGGTTATGACGTTTCAATATACAATCGAACAAAAGAAAAAGCCAATGATTTACTTGATAAAGGAGCCACTTGGTGTTTGAATCCTCGGGAAGTTGCTGAAAAAAGCGACATCGTATTTACAATAGTTGGATTTCCTCATGATGTTGAATCTGTTTATTTAGGAGAAAATGGAGTTTTAAGTTCTATAAAGAAAGGAGCTATAGTTGTTGATATGACAACTTCTGAACCATCACTTGCACAGCGAATATATAAAGAAGCAAAGGAAAAAGGAGTTTCTTCAATTGATGCACCGGTTTCTGGAGGAGATGTAGGTGCTAAAAATGGGACTTTAGCGATAATGGTTGGTGGAGATAAAGAAACCTATGATAAAATTTTTCCCTTTCTCGAATTGATGGGAAAAAACATTGCTTATATGGGTAAAGCTGGAGCAGGGCAACATACAAAAATGAGCAACCAAATACTCATTGCTTCGACGATGATCGGAGTTGTGGAATCACTCTTATATGCTTATAAGGCTGGAAACGATCTGAATGAAGTGATAAATGTAATTGGGAAAGGAGCTGCGGGATGCTGGTCTATCAACAACTTAGGACCTCGAATTGTAGAGGGTAATTTTGACCCCGGATTTTTTATCAAGCATTTTATAAAGGATATGGGTATTGCTCTTAAGGAAGCTAAAAACATGAATCTTTCATTACCAGGGTTAGCTTTAGCTTATCAATTTTATATTTCAGCTACGGCTCTTGGATTAGAAAACCTCGGAACGCAAGGACTCTATAAAGTTTTAGCTAAACTGAATGGAATTTAGTTAAATTAAAAATTTTTATTTTCTTTTATTATAGTATGCTACCTATAATAGTAGAAATCTGGTTTTTACTCCTATTGCTAATACAAACACTTCACATATTTGAAGAATTAGGTATGGAGGTTTATAAAATAAAAGAATTCCTGACTATAAAGAAATATATAATTGCATCTTCAATAATAACAAGTATTTCAATGTTAACATTTATAGCTTTAATATTAGAATTAGTTATTGGATATATATTTGGAATAATTGTGTCAATTTTCGGGATACTAAACTTTGTCATTCATTCAATTGGATTTATCATGAAAAAAAAGACCAAAGGCACGATTGCTGCGGGTTTTTACACTGGAATTGTCTTAGGTATTTTTGGTAGTATTAATTTATTCCTTTTATTCCAGCTTTTATAAACGATTACAAATTTCTCTGGAGATAAGCCTCAAAGTGTTTTAAGCCTTCGGGTAAATTTTTCCTACCGAAACCAATTCTAAAATGAGAACTTCCATAATCAAATTTGGTGCTTGGCATCAACAATACTCCTTTTTTTTCTAATAAATCAAGACAAAATTTTTCTACATCTTGTTTAACTAACAATCTTGGAAAACCAATCGAACCTGCTTGAGGTCTCACCCAAGCTACTTGTTTTTTATGGTTTTCAAAAAAACTATCCAATAAGAATAAATTTTTCTTTATGATTCCTAAATTCCTTTTAAGTATTATGTCTTTATTTCTTAAAGCTAATATCGATAAGAATTCACTGGGTGCACTATTACATATGGTAGTGTAATTTTTAAAGGAGCTAAGTTGTTCCAATAATTGTTGATTTTGCGTGGTAATCCATCCAATTCTTAATCCTGCCAATCCAAAAGATTTAGACATTACTCCTAATGATAGGCCTTTTTTATAAACATCACACATTGCTGGAAGACGAACATCTTCATTATATTCTAAAAATCGATATACTTCATCAGAAAAGATAAAAATATTATTTTCTTCAGCTATTTTTATAATTTCTTTGTATTTTATTTTTGATGCCAAATATCCTGTTGGACTATGTGGTAAATTCAGGACAATACATTTAGTATTTTTTTTAATATTATCATTCAAGAAATCAATCTCAAGCTCCCAATTATTTTCATCTTGCATGTACCATTTTGTAACTTCACATCCAATAGAACTTGCTACTTCAAATAGTGATTGGTAAGCAGGAAATTGGACAATTATATGGTCACCTTTATTTAAGAAAGCATTCATAAAAACAAAAATTCCTTCTTCTGCTCCGGAGAAGACTATTATATCATCATAATTGATTTTGTCATATAGTTTTGCAATTTCTTTTCGAAGATCAGGATGTCCAAATGATTCTGTATATCCTAACCAATGATTTTTGAAATTTTTGTCTGCGTTATCTTCTAAATCGAGTAGCTCACCAATACTAAACGATTCACAATCGGAAGCGCATAATAAATGCTTCACATTAAATTCATATTTCGCGAAAAAACTTTCTAGTTTAAAATCTTTAAGTTTCATATTATGATACATCAATTATTTTTTCGAGTTGCTTAATAGTTTGAGAAACATACATCCTATCGTTAATCTTTAGTTCTATTGCACCTTGAGGACAAATTTCAACGCATCTTCCACATCCTCTACATTCTTTCGATATTTCTGCTCGATTATTTTTAAGTTTTATTGCATTAACAAAACATGAATCTATACAAGTTCCACACCCAATACAGGTATCAGTAACCCAAATTCTTAATCCTGCCATTTTTTGAATTTTTCTCCCAATTTTAGGATTTAAAACTGGAGAAATTCTCCATAAACAACAACATGGATCACAATTACAAATACTCAAAAGTTTATATCCAGGATTCACTCCAAGCCATTGTTTATCAAGTAAATTTCTTCCTATCATGTGAACTAACCCTGCTTCTCGACATTTTTTGATATGATCTAAGGCTTCTTCTTTTGAAACTAACCTTCCTAATTCTGGATTGATATCGTGTACCGCTTCTCCTAAAAAAAGACACCCTAATTCAATTGGGTAATCTTTGCATTGCATTGACTTTCTACATATGCAGAAGTTCATGATCCAATGAGAATTCGCTTTATTAATAAAATATTCCAATACTTTTGTAGGTAAAACCATATCTTCTTGATTTGGGAGTTCAGAATTAATGGGAATTACAATATCTTTGGGTAAATATATTATCTCATCATCTTTAAAGAGCAAAAGATCAAAAATTTTTCCAAGTATGGGAATTCTGGTTAATTTTGCTATGAGTTTAATGTTAGGGAAAGTTTTTTCCAGAAGTCTCACAAACCAAAGAGGTCTTGCCATTATATCACTACTCTATTTTTAATTTGTCATATTAAAATATTTTAATCTATCATTAATTTTATGAAACTAAAATTAAATTATTATAGGTCTTCTGTAAATGAATGAACTAAATCTAGGAGATTTGAAAATAAATCAGCTAGGATATGTGTATAAAGATATTAAAAAACAAGCAAAAATTCTTGAGGAAAAATTAGGTCTCCCAAAGTTTGCATTTCTCGAAAATAAACCCACTAAGTATCTGTATAGAGGAAAGGAATCTATTATTCAAACCACTATTGGGTTTAGCAGATCTTTAAATGTGCAAGTAGAATTAATACAACTTATCAAAGGAGAATGTATATTTAAAGAGTTTCTTGACTCAAAAAAAGAAGGACTCCACCATTTTGGGATCTATGTGGATGATGTTGATGCTATAGTAAAAAAATATAAAGAAAAAGGATATGAAGTCGTTCACGAGGGTCTAACGGCAGGGGTACAAAAAGTTGCATATATTGATACTTATGAAGACTTTGGAGTCTATATTGAATTTCAACAAACTAAAAAAAGAAAAATAAAAAATTAGATGCTTATTTTTTCTCTTAGTAAATCCTTCAGTTGTGAAGAATCACCGACAAAAACCGAGTAGGCAATATTTTCAATTTCCCAATTCTTAGATTTAGGATTATACCAAGCAAGATTTGATTTTTTTACCTTTAAAGTTACTTTTCTGGTTTCATTAGGTTCTAAACTGACTCTAGTAAATCCCTTTAAGAGTTTTATAGGGCGTTCAATCTCAGAATTTTCAAATCCTATATAAAGTTGAACAATTTCATCTCCCATATGAGATCCAGTGTTAGTCACATCAACGCTTGAGATTATTTCATTCTCGTTCGATTTTACTTGAAGATTCTCATATTTGAAAGATGTATAGCTCATTCCAAAACCAAATGGATATGCAGGTTCGAAATTTTCTTTTTCAAACAAGGTATATCCATGATAATAACCATATTCAATCTCATCAGCATTTTTATTAAAATAGGGTAAATTAGCTGCATCCTTTGGAATGGTAAAGGGTAATTTTCCACTTGGACTTATATTACCAAAGAGTATATCTGCTAACGCTCTTCCGCCTTCCATACCTGAATACCATGCCATTATGATTCCTTTAACATTATCTTTCCATTCTTCCATCATTATTGCCGAACCTCCAACAAGTACGACGATAATGTTTTTATTTACTTCTGATATTGAATTGATGAGATTAATATCTTTATTTTTTAAACCAAGATTGTCCCTATCTCCTCCTAGTATTGTATTGCCTATCTTTATATATTCTCCCTCGTCCTTATAACTACAACCTACAACAATCATAACAGCATCAACATCTTTTACATAATTTTTTGCAGCATCAATATCTATTCCATCTTGAAAAACAATATCAATCTGATTATCCATTAAATCTTTAATTCCTTGCAATGGAGTTATGATATTATCCTGCTTAACATTACTACTACCATGATCTCCGGTATTCTTTAAACTAGCTAATCTTCCTAAAACAGCAATCTTTTTGATATTCTTTGCATTCAAGGGTAATATATTTGCCTCATTTTTCAATAAAACCATGCTTTCTTCAGCAACCTTCCTCGCAAGTGATACATGATCATTACAACCAATCAAGGATACTTCATATTCTTGGAGATCCTCTTTAGATGTAAATTTCAAAGTAGTTCGGATTACCCTTCTTACTGCATCATCAATTAAGTTCATGGGAACTTTTTCTGATTTTACTAATTTTAAAAGTTTTTTACCATAGTATTTCGCTCTGGGCATTTCAACATCTAATCCCCCATTAATACCCTTTAAGGTATCTCGCAAGCCTCTAAACCAATCGGAATGTACAAAACCTTTAAAACCCCATTCATCTTTTAAAATCTTTCTTAATAAATAGGAATTATGTCCGCAATATTCTCCTCGCACTTTATTATATGCTGACATTACTGTTGCACATCCTTCCTCAACACAATGTTTAAAATGAGGAAGATAGACTTCTCGCAATGTTCTTTCATCCATCTCTACATTTATCTTAAAACGTGCATTTTCCTGATCGTTTACTGCAAAATGTTTAACAGTTGCCATAACATTATGTTGTTGAACCCCTCGAACTAAGGCAGCTCCAAATTCACCTAACAGGAAAGGATCTTCTCCATACGATTCTTGAGCACGTCCCCCTGCGGGATGTCTTAAAATGTTTATGCATACACCTCCAAAGAGATTTCCCCCATGAGCTCGTACTTCTTTACCAATTACATTTCCCACTTGTTCCTCTAAATTGATATCCCAAGTAGCTGCTCTTGCCATTGATACTGGAAAACATGTCGATCCTGGGATGATAACACCTCTGGGACCGTCAGTAAATCGGAATGTAGGTATTCCTAAACGATCCACTCCACCTCCAGGAATAACTCGTTTAAACAAACCTCTATCAATAAATATGTATTTTATAAATCCATTACCAGACATTAAATGTACTTTTTCTTTCAAGCTTAATTCATTTAAAACTTTTCCAACAAAAAGTTCTATTTCTTCTTCATTCATGCCCTTTTTTATTTCAATCTGCATCATAATATTTTTGAACTAAAACTAATCTATTTTTTATATATGATAAAATAAAACGAATAAGAAAATTATTATTGATTTTTCTAAGTTTCCTAATTGAGAAAAAAGATTTAAATAACTGAAACCTAACATAATCAGCTTTAAATGATAAAATTCGAAATGATTTGATTGAATTCCTTAGAATTAACACTTTCGGCAATTGGAGGTATTCCTGAAAAAATACCTTTTAATCCTTTCATAATGCATTTAGCAGCTAAATTGATGCAGGTTGATTATAATAAAGAATATTGCCAAAAGCCAGAGATCTTGGCAGAAGCTCAAATAAAGTGCTCCGATTATTTTGGAATAGATCATGTTAATGTTTCAACGGATGCATATAGGGAAGCTAGTGCGTGGGGTGTAGAAATTGATTGGACTAGTCATACCCCTGTAGCAAAAAAACACATAAATATCTCTGAATTTGAATCACTTGAAATCCCAGATCTAATGTCAAGTGAGCGAATAATGAATCGAGTAAATGCAGTAAAACAATTATTTGAAAAAGTAGGTGGAAATCAATGCATCATAGGATGGATAGAAGCTCCGTTTGCAGAAATTTGTTGTCTTTTTGATCTCGTAAATGTTTTAATGCTATGTCGATATGATGATTGGGATAAAAAGATTAAATCCTTGATAAAACGCATAATACCTGTTCAAAAAGAATTTGCAAAATTACAAATTGAGTCAGGAGCTGACATTATTGGTGCGGGAGACTCTGCGATCTCGCAAATCGGTCCTAATAGATATGAAAAGTGTTGCTTAGATGCAACAAAAGAATTATTCCGGTTTATCCAAAATGAAGTTCCTGTTCTTTATCACATCTGTGGAGATAATTCGGTTATTGATAAAGAAGGGAAAGACATGCTAAAATTAGTTTCAAGCACAAAAGCAGCTATATTGGATTTAGATTATCAGGTTGATTTAAAAATCGCAAAACAAAAAATTGGTCCAAACAACTGTATACGAGGAAACACTAATACTCAAGTATTAGGAAGCTCAAGTTATTCTGTTAAAGACGTCATGAATGAAGTCGAAAAAACCATTAATAATGGGAAACCTGGCGGAAATTATATGTATGCTGCTGGTTGTGAATGGCCTTGGGAACCAATTGAGCTGGCAAGTCGAAATTTAGGTATTGCTAAAACTCTTGTTGAGACTATGGGAATGTATTAAAAAATTACTCTATTTTATGGCCTCCAATATCAACAGAAACATTAGACTCGTCCAATCCTTCCAATTTCCGATAATCTGGCAGAGTTCGAGTAGAAACTAGTTTTATGTATTCATTTAGGGCATTTAAGACCTCAGTACTAAATTTGGGACCCTCTTGTGTTTCAAGTATCATATTAACTCTTTCTTTTGCAACCAACATAAGATCCTTGGATCCATTTCGAATCCAACTCCCTCGTTTCTCCCTATTTGTCAATAATGGTATATATATCTCCTTTCTCGTATTCTTCGCTGAATGCTTTGTTCCAAGATAATTTTTATTAGTTGAAAACACTCTCTCTATTTCTTCTCTTGCAATGGAATTGGCATTCACTTCTATGCCTTTTAATCCTCTTTTTAAAATTGCTATCAATTCATCATCAATTACCAATAGTTCTAATGCTTCTGATAAGGATGATTCGTAGGTTCCTGCACATGTGATGTAATTATGACCAGCATTTGTTGCTGCTGAAAGCCCCATAAATCTTTCATAACCATTTTGAATGTCAAAACATTTTGAATCTGTTAACGCTCCAGAACCCTTAGACGGTATACCATAATATCGAGCCAGTTGAGCTGAAGCAATTGTTAATAATGACATTTCCATTGAGCCATAAGCAATATTTCCAGTTAAAGGATCCATGATTGTATTGGTTGATGCATAAAGAATTGGAGTACCAGGATTAATAATTTGAGTCAACACTATAGTAGAAAGTATTTCTATGTTTGCTTGAGTTAATACACCTGCCAGAGTGACTGGAGCAGAAGATCCTGCACTTGCGGCAGCACTAATTAATATTGGTTGATTGAATTTTGCAAATATAAATAAACCGTTTAATAGTATTTTTTCAAGTAACAACGGTGAGGTAGGATTAAACACGCCAATCAACCTCGGTTTCTTCAATAATTCTTCATCTCCACCAACTATGATAGACACAAGTTTCATCATATCCATACTTGCCATTCTACCATAGCAACTCATTCCATAAGGTTTATAACTATGTTGACCCCATTCTCGGATGGTCTGACAGTGCAGTTCTGTCAGAGGGATATCGCTTGGCCATACATCCATGTGTGAGCAATCAATGTTATTTAATCCATTTATGATTTTCAAGTGATCAATTGTATCCTTGAGTGTTGCTTTTCGTATTCTTTTCTTTCTTGATGGGTCATAAACATTTATAGCGGCACCAAATGTGCCAAAATGAACGCTTTCAGTATTTATTTTCATTTCATAATTGCCATCTGGACCCCATAATGAGAATTCTGAAGGAACATTCTTTAACTGATCCTTAATTAATCTGTGGGGGAATTTAACGAAGAATTCTTTATTTTTTTCTAATATCGTAGCTCCTTTTTCTTTTAAAAGGTCTCTTGCTTCTTCAGAATCAATTCTGATTCCTACATTTTCTAATAGATCTATGGAAGTTTCATGAATTTGAGATATTTCATCTTTTGATAATACCTTCAATCTATTGAGTTTCATTATTATCTTATCTTTAAATTATTAAAAAGTGAGATTTAATACTTTTGTAAGTTGATTAGTTTTATAAACATGTAAAATTAAATCTAATTTATTACCCTAATTAATAAATGGTGATCTTACTATGAAAATTGATTTAGAAATTCTCAAAAACCTTGAACGATCTATTGATACATTGAATCCTGAAGGAGGGAAAGTACCAATTAACATTCTTGGTTATGGTGAAATTAGTTTAGTATTTGAAATTGTAAATGATCCCCAGAAATTAGCTTATAAACGGATTCCTATATTTGATACTGAAAAACAAGTTAAAAGGCATATCTGGGCTTATAATGAATATAACAGAATTTTAATTAATGAAGTGGGATTAACTCTTCCTGAGTACGACGTAGCCTGGTTTAAGGACGAAGAAGATAAGATAAAATTTTATTGCGTTCAAGAAAAAATCTCTTCAGAATCGGTAGGAAATCGAATAATTCATGAATTAAATGCTAAAGACATCAACACTCTGATTGTACTGGCGATGAGAGAGATGAAAAAAGTATGGCTTTATAATAAAAATCACGAAACGATAGATTTAGGATTAGATGGCCAAATTTCCAACTTTGCTGTTATTGGATACAATCCAAATAACCCAAAAATCGAAGAGAATACAAAATTAATTTACTTCGATACTTCTACACCAATGTTCAGAAAAAATGGTATAGAAGCGATGGACGCAAAATTATTTTTAAAAAGCACTCCGTCCTTTTTGAGATTTCTCGTAAAAGCGGCCTTTCTGGAAGAGGTTGTTGATCGCTATTATGATTGGCGGCTGGTAACTATTGATTTAATCGCTAACTTCTTTAAAGAACAAAGACCCGAGCTTATTCCAGGGATAATTAACCAAGTAAACAAATTTTTTAAGGGAGAAGCAAGTGAGTTCAATATGAACCCTATTACGTTTGAAGAAGTCCAAAAATATTATAAAAACGATAAGATGATTTGGGTTATTTTCCAAAATGCTAGGAAAATTGACAGGTACCTTAAAACTAAACTCTTCAAGAAAAAATACGATTTCTATCTACCGGGAAAAATTAAAAGGTAAGATATTTCAAACAATTTTTTAGAACCTATCATGATTAGATCATTTATAGCAATTGAGTTAAATAATAGAATTACTATTGAAAAAATCAAATCATTTTCCGCGCGGTTACAGCAAAATCAACCAAGAATTAAGTTAGTAAAACCAGAAAACCTTCATTTGACAATCAAATTTCTTGGAAATGTCACGGAAGAGCTAGCTTCTCAAATATATACTTTTCTAAACGATGAAATCAATTTAAGGATGTTTAAAGACCACAAATTAGATTATTCTCTAAAAGGTGTTGGTCAATTTAATAAATTTACCGTGTTATGGATCAAGATGGAAGGGGATATTCAATTTATTCAAGACATCAAGGAAAAAATAGAAGAAGGGTTGTACACACATTTTCAAGTTCCAAAAGATAAAAGAACTAAATTTGAACCCCATTTAACTATTGGAAGATTGAGAAAAGAAAAGATAGATTTTAAAAACCTAAATTCTCTAAAGAATATCATTAATGAGAATAAAACTAGCAATTTTGGACCCTTTACAGTGGATCGGGTAATACTGAAAAAATCAATTCTTACATCAAAAGGACCAATTTATTCAGATTTAGAGTATTAGATAGTACCTATGTCAATAAAAGCTCTAGTTTGGGATTTAGATGGCACATTGATCCACTTTAAAATTAACTCTATAAAAGCTCGAAGAAAGGCCATTAAAATTTTAACTGATTACGGAATACCTAAAAAGGAATTATCAATTACTTTACCCATATTAGATATTATTAGAATATCGAAAATTCTTTATGATGAATACGGGATTCCTGAAAATAAAATTGAAAAAATTTTAAAATTAGTTAATAAAGTTGTTATAGAAGTTGAATATGAAGCGGCGATACATGCATCATTGATAGAAGGAATCGAAAAAGTATTAGATTTTGCTAAAGAAAAAAATCTCAAACAAGCAATATTCACTTACAATACACATAATAATGCAGTAATTTCTCTTGAAACAGTAGCAATTATTGATTACTTTGATGTGATTGCAGGACGTGATGATATAACCAATCTCAAACCTCACCCAGATCATCTAAATTATATTTGTAAACTACTTAATATTGATTGCAATGAAATTCTAGTAATTGGGGATACAAGTAAAGATATAGAAGCTGCCCTTAATGTAGGGGCTCATTCAATAGCTTTAGAAACAAGAATTCCTACTTATTTAAATAGAGAATTGTTTCAAAAAGCCGAAAAAATAATTAAACAAGAAGAAATTCCGCTCCAATTAATAAATGCTATTAAAAATCTAATCTAAAAATTAGGAGAAATTATAAATAATATTCAGACTATTATTGACATAGGTTTTAGTTAAAAATCACAAATTTAATATAAAATAGGTTTAAATTTAAATAATGCAGGTAGAGTTCGACCTCGACATTTTAAAACCACATAATCCTTCAAACTGGGATCTAGCATTAGCATTGAAAGAAATACCCGGAGTATCTTTTGTTCAGATTAAAACTGATGAAATCGATCAAAAAACTACTTCAATCTTCTTGAATATTAAATGCTCTGAAAAAGTAGGTTTGGATACAATTAGAGACAAATTAGAAGATATGAATTGTGCCTTACACAGTGTAGATCGAGTACAAATTGAAGATTGAGATAATATTATAGTGATGATTGTTATAACGTTACCTCTCACATCTTAGATTATGAATTAAATCGAAAATAAAGGATTTTTTTTTATTCTAAAATAAATCGAAAGGTAAGAGAGAATGTCTAATACACCGATTATTGCTAAAGTTCTCCAGGAAAGGGGAGAGATTAGTGATGAATTAGATTATGCTCTTATGACTTATTTACTTCAAGCGAGAGGTTTGGGATATACAGCATGTCAACCACAGTTAGTTGAACTTAGTGATGGTACTAAAGCTATAAAAATAGATATTGACCATACTTTCTTAGGAAATAACAACGAATTAATGGGATTAGGGATTGTAGGGAAAATTTTTGTGGATTATGAGAAAAGAGAAATAACGTATTGCACTCCAGTAGAAGAATTGAAACTCAATATTCAAAAACTGAAAGATGCAGGAATCAAACCTCAATCACGACCCAAGGGTAAATATTAAATTATTTTTCGTTATTTTTATAACAATTAAACCTTCTTCTAGCATTATTTTGCAAACAAAAATAAATAGCCTTAAATTTATATTATTAGAGCATAATGTCAGAAAAAGAAAATAATTTAAAATTTCTAATTCTCGAATACCTTTCGGATGAAAATTTACAACCTAATAAAATTTCAGATGCTAAAATAGAATTTGGATTTCAGTTTATCTATCCTCCCGGGAGAGATCCTCTCGGTCGACCTATAGGAAAAGGAATGGTGGTCTTCATGCCAAAAAATAAAGACTTGCTAATACTTTCAGCTGGAACTCAAATTCCACCTCCTCATGTTGAAGCGCTTGATTCATTAGAAGCACCAAAAAAAATGCAATTTTTTATGGATATACGTAAACATTTTTTATTAAAAGATGTTTTGTATCGAATAGATATTCAGAACCATCGGTATGAAATCTCAGATCAAATTTTCCTTTCAAAAAATGATTCTCTTACTAAAAATACATTCTTTATGAGTATTCGTAGGGTATTTGACGCTATGGTATATAGCAGTATGATCTTATCCGAGTATTGTATCGATAAAATTAAGATAGAAGATGTAATGAAGACTAAGGATTTTGACTCAAGTTCGAATTATCCATTATATTCCTAATAAAATAATTAACGTAAGATTATTATGGTTTTTAAAGATTGGTTGCAAGCTTTAGGGAAATTAGATTATGTTCAAGGCAAATCACGACCGAAGATCGATTGCATTTTATGCGGTGTAAGGGATGATGATGATCGAGTTGTTTTACTGAAAATTTATCATGATGATCTACTTTTCATATCATTAAATCTCTATCCATATAATCCAGGTCATTTAATGGTTATTCCTAATCGTCATCTTTTGAACTTTAAAGATCTTTCTAAGGAAGAAATTATTCATATTTCGCGTACTATTCAAGGAGTGCAATTGTTATTAGATGAATTATATCATCCTATTGGATATAATATAGGTATGAACCAAGGAAAAATTGCAGGAGCAAGCATTGATCACTTGCATTTTCATGTTGTTCCTCGTTATACTGCAGAATTAGGGTATATTGATATTGTTGGAAAAACAAGGGTATTACCTGAAGGTTTTGAATCAGTTAGAAAAAAGTTGATAACTAACATTGAAAAATTCCTTACTAAGAGTTTTTATGAAAATTTTTAGAAGTATCTTAACGAATATTAATTCTGTAAAATAAAATTAAAAAAAAAGTAGCGAATATTAGTTAATTATCGTGTTGCATTTCTGATATCTGCAGCAGAAATTCTCTTGCGCTTATCATTCTTACAAATTTTATGCGCATCTTTTGTTGCGTCTGCTGCTTTAGCTTCAAGAAATTCAATCAATTTATCTAATGCTGCAGCAGCTACTAAATCTGCTCCTTCTTTTTTCATCAACCTTCGAATAGGAGCTTTTGCGATATAAGTTTCAGATTTTGCTTTTTTTGCAGGAGCTTTTTTAGCAGGAGCGCTCTTTTTAGCCATTTTTATTTATTCCTCCACAATTTATTGAAATAATACTCTTATAATATAGATTTATAATTAATAATAACTACGAATTTCTATTATATAAATGTTATGGTTCGAAATAGTGGTTATTGGAGATCTATTTGATTGAATTTTTTAGATCTGAAATGTACTAAAACTACTAAGACCGACAAAATACCACTAATAAAATAATTTTTTATTTTTTATTAAATGATAAATAAAATTTTTCTGATGTAAGCATTTTACTCAATTATTATTTCAATTAGGAAGATCGATTAAAATTTATGTTAATCAAAAAAATATTAACCTTATCGCAACTTGTAAAACTCAAAAAATGTGTTAATAGAAAGTATATCTATGTTAGCTTGAACGATTTCAGAAATTTTTTTCCGAAATAAGATCTCTAAGATAATATAGTTTTACATTTATTAAGGTCAAAAAATGAGTCTTTTCGCCTGAGATCTTTATTCTAACTTCAAAATGAATTTTTTTCTATTTTTTTTAAAAATAAACATTAAAATATTAAATATTTGATAAGATAGATAGAAATAAATTATGAGGGTTTGATTGAATTTTTGAATTCGGAAAACAAAAATGAAAAATTCACGGAGCCTGAAATAGAAGATTCACTACAGGATTTAGGATTTACTAAAAATGATTCTAAGGTTTTATTAACTCTTGCAAAATATAAAATCTTAAGCCCCGCTGACATTGCTAAGTTTTCAAATGTGGATCGTGCCCGAGTATACGATAGTTTAAATAGATTGATTGAAAAAGGATTCATCCAGAAAGAACCTGTCAAAAGAGGAGCTAATTATCAAGCTATACCTATTGAAACAATTTTTAAATCAATCCGTTCAGATTATAAGAGTAAAATTGATCTGAGTTTGGATATCGAAAAAGCGATAGTAGAATTAGAAATTGAACAAGACGAATCTGAACCTCGTGTATGGTCTTTGGATAGTAGAGAGAAAATAAGAAAAAAGATCAAAGAATTAATCACCTCGGCAAAAAATCGAATTTTCTTTATCATAACCCCAGATTTGCTAATGGAAGAATTAGGGGGCTATGAGTGGATCCTAAAAGAACTGTGGAAAAAAAAATTCGCAACAAATGTCCAAATTGTTATTGCATTAAAATATTATGACTTTTTGAAAGGTGAAATTAAAAAATTATTAAAAGTATCAATTAAGGTCCATTCCATAGAAGGTGATAATGTTATTCCTTTTGGATTGCTTATAGTTGATGATGAATTTCTACTCACGACATTAGATCAAGTAAAAGAAGCTCCAGAATACACCTCTGGGCTGTGGTTGGAAAATGGCAAGCGAAATCAGATAGCAGGTTATGAACATTTGTTTAGACATTTTATCAGTTCTGAAACCAAAGAAATTATGTTGACACCAAAAAAAATTCCGTACCCATGATCCAAAATCATATAAAAAAATTAAAAGTTTAAATTGAACGTAATAATGTTAAATAATATTAATCTGGGGTGTGACAAATTTCATATCGGGGAAAAGTAGTATTTTGTGGTCAACCAGGAGTAGGGAAGACCAGTTTATTATCTCGATATGTGGATGGTAATTTTAGCGAAGATTATCATCAAACCATTGGTGCCAACTTCCTTATAAAAGAAATTGATCTAAGTAAAATACTCAGCAAGTTAAAATTTAAAAACCCTGAATTAGAAAGTGATATTTACGAAAAAGGATTTAAACTCTACTTTTGGGATATAGGTGGACAAACAGACAAACTATTTGCTAATGAATATTATTTTATCCAAGCTCTTGGAGCTATGGTCATATTTGATATTTCAAACAAAAAATCATTTGATAATTTAGAATTTTGGATATCAAAATTGAAGGAACTCAGTGGTGATGTTCCTTTCGTAATTATAGGAAATAAATTGGATAAATCAGCAGTACGGAAAGTTTCCGAACAAGAAGGAAAAAAATTCACAGCAAAATATGGGGTTGAATACATCGAAACTTCTGCTAAAAAAGATATGAATGTCAATAAAGCGTTTGAATTATTAGCCATAAAAATCTTGGAAGGGATAAAATAAACTCAATCTTGGAATTAAATCAAACTATTTATTACATGATTTTTTATTATTCTCATTGTCACATCGCTTTCAAATATCAATCTAACACATCATAAAAATGAGTATTTTATTAATCCCAGTAGCACCACTTTCTAAAACTAAATCCCGATTAGAAGGCATATTCTCTCGAGAGCAATTAATTAATCTCACGATTGCAATGTTAAAGGATTTATTTTCTAAAATATCGCGAACAAAATTACAGATAAAGACTCTTGTATATTGTAATAGCTCTGAAATATTAGATTTGACAGAAGAACAAGGATTTATTCCAATAAAAGAAAATATTAGTGCGATAGAAAAATGTTTTGATGATATCTTACAAGACATTAACTCTGTTGCAATTCAAGATTATCACGCTAAGAATACAATACTCATATTTTCAGATCTCATATTAATTACTCCAAAAAATCTAAGGGAGATAGTAAATCTAATCAAGCAAAATCAATTAGTTATATGCCCCGCGATAATTTCAGCAGGAATCTCAATATTGGGTAGAAATCCGCCGGGGATTATTCCAACTTATTTCTCTCATCCCTCAACACCATCTCTAATTGCATTATTAAATGAAGCTGATAGTCGTGGATTAAAAACTGCTATATATGATTCTTTTAGAGCTGGATTTGATATAGATATAAAACACGACTTGATGTTAGCTTATGAGTATTTGAAAGCTTTTAATCTTGTCAAGAGCGAGACTTATAGCTTCCTCAAAAAGAATATTAATTTAGAGATTACTAAAAAAAACTCTCTAGATAACAGAAAGCTAGAAATAAAGAGGACTAAAAAACCCAATTGTTAAAAAGAAAACGTTATAAGAACTTTTACTTCTTCACCAATAACATTACTTACTAATTGTTGAAAATCTTCTCTTTCATCTTTCAGAAAATTTAAATTTCTTAAATAATCTTTATTTTTTCTCTCAATATCATTTTGTAGGTGTTCCAATTTTACAGTATTAATTGAAATTTGGTTTTTGAGATCCTCCAACTGTGAAGCTATACCTGCAGCTTTAATCTTTTCTTCTAATTCTCTTATGGTTTGATTCAGTTCTTTAAGTTCTTCAATGTCCTGATATATTTCTTTTTCTTCAAAGATCTGATTAATTTGTTCAATAGTCTTCTCTTTTGTTTCGGTTTTAAGATTTAATTTATTTTCTTCTAAAATATGTCGTAGCTGAATCAATAAACTGGAAAATCGGGTGAGATCTTTTGTCTCATTACTCAAGGTTGTGATTGAGTCTTTAAGAAAGTCTTTTATATAGGTTAAATCAACATTTGGCACATGAATCGTACCCTTTTCCAGCTCAAATTTCATCTTCTTTAGCGATTTCTTGAACCCTAGCTTATCATTGATTTTCATTCGTAATTTAAATAAAGAATCCCTATGTTCTTCTAATTCTTTCAAGAGATCATTTTTTTCCAAAATAATTAATTGTTCAGTTAAATTTTCTTGATTTTTATTTCGTTCCTCTAATTCTTTTTCAAATGCATCAAGATCTTCTTTTGAATGCTCAATGTTTTCCCTTAATGTAAATATTTTAGGCATCTTTTTGAGCAATCCTTCAGCTTCTTTTAGATCACCATACTTTTTACTCATGAATACATCTAACGTGCCTTTCTTTTTTCCTAATTTCCGAGTGATATAGTTTAGTTCTTTAATTTCAGCTTGCACTTCTTTTTGAAACTTTGGTAATGATTTTCGTGCAATTTCATTAATACTTGTAAATAGTTTAGTGAGTGAATTTAATAAAATAGAGATCTTATCGAAATTCATTTCTTCTTCTGGAATCTGAATTTCATCAATTTCCTTCCTTATTTTATCAGAAAAGAAATGTACTGATCTTTGAGCCTTATCCTCAATTCGTTCCTCTCCAGCTTCGATAAAATGATCCATACACACTTTTATTTCAATTAAATTTGTTTTAACTTCCTCTAGTAATTTGGTCACTGCTCTTTTTACTTTAAAGAATAAATTATCAAGTTTTTCTTTATAAAAAACCTCAAATTCGTCTAAAGATACTTCGATCATGATTATATTTAGGTTTATTTATATTAATTGTTTTTTGATGGAGATACTGGTGCAATTTTTTTTTTTCCATTCATATATTTTTGGAGAACATCTGGAATTGTAATTGAATGATCCTCATTTTGATAATTCTCTAATATACAACAAATTGTACGCTCCGTAGCGATTGTTGTACAATTTAAAGTGTGTAATATCTCTTTTTCTTGTTGGGTACCAACCTTTCCCATTCTAATCTTTAGCTTTCTTGCTTGATAGTCTGTACAGTTGCTGCAAGATACTAGTTCACGATATTTTCCCGATGCTGGAAAAATACATTCGAGATCATATTTCTTAGCGGCATTATCATTTAATTCTCCTGATGCTATATTCACAATTCGATAAGGAATTTTCAAATCACTATAAATTTCTTCAGCATTACTAATTAATTCTTCAAAAACACCCCAAGATTCTTCTGGTTTGCATAAAACAAATTGTTCTACTTTCTCAAATTGATGAACCCTAAATATACCTAACGTATCTTTTCCATGTGACCCTGCTTCTCGCCTAAAACACGTTGAAGTTCCTGCATACTTAATCGGTAACCTTTCAGATTCAATAATTTCATCATAATGATAACCTGCTAGTGATTGTTCAGAGGTAGCAATCAAATACAAGTCTTCCCCTTGAATTTTATACAATTGCTCTTCAAAATCTGCTAATTCTGCTGCTGCTTTAATTATTTCATATTTTACAAAGAAAGGTGTCCATATGGGAGTGAATCCTTTACTGATTAGCTTATCTAAAGCAAATCTCATTAGAGCAAAGTTTAACAAAACGAGATCACCTTTCAAATAAAAAAATCTAGAACCCACGATTTCTGCTGCTTTTTTCGTATCTACACCGTCAATTAATTCAACCAAATCTACATGTGATTTGGGTTTGAATTTAAAATTAGGTATATCACCCTTGATAGAAATAATCTCATTACTTTCTTCACTTTCACCCACCGGTACTGATTTATGTAAAATATTGCCCACTTTATATCTAAATTTTTCTCTTAATTCATAAAATGTGTCCTTTGACTTTTCTAAACCGTCTAATTTCTCTTTAATTTCCTTAGATTGATGTTTTATTTTTTCAGCTTTCTCCTTCTCTCCAGATTTAGTGAATTTTCCTATTTGTGCAGATAGCTTATTTCTCTGTTTTTTAAGTTCTTCCAGATTCTGTAATACCTCTCTCCATTTGACGTCGTATTCTATTACCATTTTAGCATTCGAAGGATCTTTAAATCTTTTTTTTTCTGATTCGATAATTTCGTTTAAATTACTTCGAAATAATTCTATATCAAGCAAGGTAATGTCCTCTTGTTTTGATGAAAGTATTAATTATTAATGTCTTAAATTCATTTTGAATTATTTTTAGAAATATCTTAATAATCGAAAACTTACTCGTGTTTAATTCTTTCATCAATAGTTGACCTTTGAAGGGCTACTTTTATCATTCGCTTATCAAAACCGACTGAGTTTATAATTTGAATTATTTTAATTCGTTTTGCTTTTCCTTTTAAGCCTTCTTCTTCCATGAATTTTTTTGCAAACTCTTCTTTGTTATTTTTATCGTTCGTCAACATATAATTTTGATAATAATGTTTAAAATAAAAAACTTGGTCGGATTCGATTTAGATATTTTTGAATAAAACACTATTTGCAAAATATTTTTATTGATCATTATAGTGCCGAAAAGGATCTGAGGATTGTTGAAATTAAACAGAAAAAATAAATTAATTCTCACACTTCACAACTTAAGATCAAAAAATGAAAATGCATAATAAGGTGATACTTCAGTAAGGTGAAAACAATGTCTGAGAAACAGACCAATGAACCAAGAATTGGAGTTTATGTATGCGAGTGAGGCGTAAATATTGGAATGCACATTGATTGTTTATCCATACGAGATTATGCGGAACTATTACCTAATGTTGTGATTGCAAGGATAAACAAATTTACTTGCAGTGATCCTGGACAACAATCTATTAAAAATGATATCATAGAATTAGACCTAAATCGAGTGGTAGTAGCAGCTTGTACTCCGAAAATTCATGAAGATACTTACAGATCGGTCTTGATTGAAGCTGGTTTGAGCCCATATTATTTTGAAATGGTAAATATTCGAGAGCATTGTTCATTTGTACATCAAGGAGATAAAATCGTAGCAACTGAGAAAGCCAAAAGATTATTATTAGCAGGGATAAATAGAGCAAGACAATTAGAAATAATCCCCCGTAAAGAAATACCAATAACAAAAACTGCTCTTGTGATAGGAGCGGGTATAGCGGGAATGAATGCAGCATTAGATTTAGCAAATCAAGGAATTGAAGTATACTTAGTTGAAAAATCCCCTACAATTGGAGGAAAAATGGCTCAACTTGATAGAATATTTCCAACCGATGATTGTGGTATCTGAGTATTAGCTCCCATTATGGTAAATGCATCCAAACACCCAAATATTACATTAATGACGTATTCTGATATTATCCAATTTACTGGGGTGACAGGCGAATTTCTCGTGAAAGTCAGAAAAAATCCTAGATATGTCGATGAACAAAAATGCACTGGATGTGGATTATGTACCACGAAATGTCCTATAAATATACCAGATGAATTTAATAGAGGAATTGGAGAGAGAAATGCTATATATATCCCCTTTCCACAAGCTGTTCCGAAATTTGCCGTTCTGGATAAGTCTGTATGCATTGATTGTAAGAATTGTGAACGTATTTGTCCAGCTGAAGCAATAGCATTTGATCAAGGAGAACAACAAATTGAAATTAAAGTTGGTGCGGTAATTGTTGCTACAGGGTGGGAAGAATATCCAATACTCAAAACAAATGAATACAAGTATGGTTTATATCCAGATGTAATCACTCAACTTGAATTGGAAAGAATGCTAAGCCCTATAGGTCCAACGAGCGGACATGTGTACCGAATATCAGATGGAAAAACGCCCAAAAATATTGCGATGATACAATGTGTTGGATCAAGGACTTTAAGAGGAAATTCTTATTGCAGTGCGGTGTGCTGTAATGTTGCCCTGAAGAATGCTCAATTATTAAAACAAGAATATCCCACCACGAATATTACTATATTTTATATTGATATTAGAACTTGGGATAAAGGGAATGAGGAATATTATAGAAATATACGTGGTCAAAATATTATTTTTATCAAAGGTAAACCTGGAGATATTAAATTAAATGATAATGGTACGATGCGTTTATATTTTGATACAACAATGGAAAGCGAAGTTATGAGCATGGATTTTGATCTTGTTGTCTTATCGACTGGAATAATCCCTTCTCAAGGTACTATTGAACTTTCTGAAATAATGGGTCTTAGTAGGGGCCCAAATGGCTTTTTATCAGAAGTTCATGGGTGTTTAAAACCTGTTGAAACAAAAAATAATGGCATTTATATCTGTGGGTGTGCGGCAGGTCCCAAGAACATACCATATTCAGTAACTTCAGCTTTGGGAGCAGCTAGCAAAGCGGCAACTCTACTGTCAAATGATGTTTTAAGACAAGAATTAATCATCGCAGAAGTAGATAATACAATCTGTGTAGGATGTCACAGATGTGAGAAGATTTGTGATTTTGATGCAATTAATGTAAATGACGATCAAATAGCAGTAGTAGATGAATTAAAATGTAAAGGGTGTGGAGCTTGTGTTACCTCATGTCCTGCTAGAGCAATCGATCTCATATATTACAGGGATTCTCAATTTGAAGAAGAAATAAGGGGAATTACAGAATCCTTTATCTCAATGATGAGTGCATCTCAAGAAAAAATCCAAGAATAAACTTATAGTTATGATTAAGATGGATACTACTAAAGAAAGAAAGATTATAGCATTTGGTTGTGAAAAGTGAGGCTATTCTGTTGCTGATTTGACTGGAACGACTCGTAAAAAATATTCAACTGACTTTCATTTGATTCGTGTAAGATGTACTGGAAGAATTGGGATTCATTTGATAATGGATAGTTTTCTACGAGGTGCAGACGGAGTAGCAATAATATCATGCCATGAGGATGAATGTGATTATGGTAGAGCTAATATGAATACTAATAAACACGTCATATTTCTAAAAAATCTGTTTAATCATATTGGAATAAATGAAGATAGGATTCAACAGTATTTCTGTGCTGCTGCAGAAGTAGAAAAGTTTGTGGCTTCAGTAGAAGATATAACTAGTAAAGTCCGTGCATTGCCTCCCTTGCCAAAATATAAATTAAACCCGAAGTAGAATGAGCCTTTCAAAAAAATTATAGTTGAAAGGTAACTTACCCTAAGCGCGGGTATTCGGATCAGTAATTTAAAATAAAATTATTATCATGAATTCTGAAAAATCATTAACATGGGAATTTTTAAAAAATGTGGCTGAAAGTTTAGACTCATTTAGGATTCGAGCTTTGATTGACGGAAAAGAGGATATTTTGAAAGCAGGCGTTTACAATGAAGATCAATATCATGCCCTGTTTTTCGATATGTTTGATTTTGAACAATTAAAATTCGAATTACTAGCTTTCTTAAAAAAAAAATCTGAAAGTAATCTTGAAGATTTAAAAACATTCACGATAAATAAAAAGGTTGATTTGAAGACCATTTTAACTCTTTTAACATTATTGAAACATGAAAAATTAGTGATTATTGAGGATATAAATGATAAAATAGATACTGATAATGAAAATTCAAGTTTTAGTAATTTAGTTGATTTTAATATAAAAATAAATTCTATAATTCCTGGAAAGACTGTTTATGAACCTGTTCAAGTAATATTCGACGCAAATATATGTTCTGGATGCGGGATGTGCGCAGGGATATGCCCTGTTAATTGTATTGAGATTATTAATGGTATCGGAAAAGTTGATGATGATTATTGTATAAGATGTGGACTTTGTTATTATATCTGTCCTAGAACATTTTTACCGACAATGAGTATGCATATGGAGCAAACGCAATGCAATGAAGTTGAGTATCATGGTCAATTTGGACCTTATATCGATATCTTTTCAGCCCGAACAAAAATTTCAGATATTAAGAGCGTTTGCCAAGATGGAGGTATCGCTAGTAGCTGTCTTTATTATTTATTTAATAGTCAACAAATTACCATGGCATTAGGAGCAACAATGAGCGAAGATCCTTGGAGACCTATGCCTTTTATGTTAGGGTCAAAGGAAGACGTCCTAATTTCAGCAGGAACAAAATATGTGAATAACCCAAATTTAAGCTTATTAAATGCTAAGAAACTTATAAATGAAAACTATGCCATAGTCGGAGTTCCATGCCAGATGCAGGCCCTATTAAAATCCAAGTTATGCAAATTCGAATTCTCCAAGCCTGTTTATCGAATTGGTATCTTCTGCATGGAATCTTTTTCTTATGAAGATGGGTTTTTGAAAATATGTAATTTAGTTAATGCAAATGAATCAGATGTGAGTAAAACTGATATTAATAAGGGTAATTTCTTCATTTATACCAATGATGGAAATGAATTTTCAGTTCCTATAAAAGAAATCACTCACTTGGCTAGACACGATTGCAAAGTTTGCTATGATCTTACTTCTGAATCAGCTGATATTTCTATAGGGTCAATAGGTTCTCCTTCAGGTTGGAATACAGTAATAATACGAACTCCCGAAGGAAAAAAACTTTATGAAGAGTTAGTTGCTAACGATATTATTGAATCAGTAAACTTTAATAAGGTCAAACCGGGATTATCAATGCTCCAAAAAGCAGCAAGATCGAAAAAAGTTAACTGTCATAAACACGTGGATGAAAAAAGAAAAAAAAATCATCGATTTCCAAGCTATTAATCCCTAATTTTCTGCTGTTGTTGACTTTTAAATGTTAAGTTAACATTTGTTTAGATTCTTTGTTTTAATAGTAGCTTTTTACAATGTGTATGTGCTAAAAACCACAAAATTAATATTAAATTTCACATTAAAAAGATTAATATTAAATTTAAGATTGAATTTATAATGAGTATTTTACCTGCATTTAGACCAAAACACTTTCGAGAAAAGATCTTCTTCAGAAATCTACGTTCTCAAATAGATGGAAATGCCCTAGTAGAATATGGGTTAACTCAAATTCGTGGAGTCGGTAGAAGATTAGCTCAAGCTATAGTAAGGATTGCTGAAATTGACCCTCAAATGAGGATGGGCGCCTTACCCGAGAAAGATCTCAATAAGCTTGAAGAAATCATGATGAAACCAATTGAAAACGGAATACCATATTGGATGGTTAATCGGAAAAAAGATTTGAGAACTGGTGAAGATAAACATATTTTAGGTAATTCTCTTGATTTACAAACAAAACAAGACATCGATCGCATGAAACGAATAAGAAGTTATAAAGGTGTTCGACATCATAATAAATTAAAAGTAAGAGGTCAAAGAACTAAAAGCACTGGCCGCCATGGCTTAGTAATTGGAGTCGTGCGGAAAAAGAGAGGCCAACCTTAGGTGAAATATCATGGGAGATCCACGTCGTCTAAAGAAAAAGTTCAAAAAACCAAAACATCCTTTTGAAAAGGAACGAATTACCGAAGAATTAGAATTTATCGGAAAGTATGGTCTGCGAAATAAGCGTGAATTCTGGAAGATGAGGTCAGTCTTGGGTAATTGGAGAAAAATTGCACGTGAGTCTAGATCCTTACCACAAGAAAAAGCAAAAAAAGTTCAACAAGAACTAATCAGAACATTAAACCGTCTCGGTGTTATTGGTTCCGAAGCTCAATTTGAAGATGTTCTTCTTCTCACTGTAGATGATATCTTGAAGAGAAGGCTTCAAACTCTCGTGTTTGAAAAAGGTCTAACTAAAACGGTATATGAAGCCCGACAAAGGATAATTCACAAACATGTCGCAATCGGAGATAAATTAATCAACGCTCCTTCTTATATCGTAAAATTAGATGAAGAAAATCTTATAAGATATGCTCCAAGTAGTCCATTCGCGCAAATAAAAGAAATATCAAAGAATTAAACATCTTTCATCCGTATATTCTTTTTTACTTAAAGAATTTAAGATCTTTTATTCTATCTTGCTCTATTCATTATCTCATTTCCAATTAAGATTATATATAAATCAAAAAAGAAAGATCAAGGCGTTTGTCTATATATTCTCATTATCTTTTACTTTCTTCCTCTTATTATATCGACTAAAATCCGACTTATCCAATCTTTTTACACAGAAAAAAGCTATCGAAAATTCTCTAATCTAAAACACTCCTGCAATTTATTAGGTCAACTTTCTCTTCTTTCATCATGGAAAAACCTTGTTCATATTATGATTGGGAAAATAGTTTCAAAAACATTTCCGAAAAAAAGAAAAGTAAGCCCAGGGAATTAAGGCGTATTAACTCCATAGGGTTACCTGCCGATTCCTTCGAGAGCTACTTGAAGTCATGGAAGTCTAAAAATCTGAATAAAAACGTCAAGTAAGAGAGCAACTTGAAGATTAAAACGTTAAAACATTAAGAAAATCCTAATACATTATAGTAATTTATTTCTATATGTGTTCACTACTTAAAAAGGCACGTTGAGTTTAACTTAAATTCGAGTGTATTAAACCTTTAAAATGCTTATCAAAAGTAGCTAAAAAATTACAGTTTAGTCGCTTGCAATGAGTTAAAATGGAACTATCGGTAAAGGATAATCTTTTTTCCTTATATTTTTGAAATATCTCCCAAGAATTCTTAAAGTCATCATCAGTAAGACTTAGCAATTTTATCTTTCTACTTTTTAAAATATAGTTACCTATCTCTATCGCAAAATCAGGACGTTTTATTCTTACTAACGCTAAAGTTACTAATTCATTAAATACTAATGTAGAGGTAATAATTTCCCCAAATTCATTTTTTAGAAACCGTCTCATCAAAGATTGAGCAATTTCAAAGTTCTTATCATCCCTATTCTTAACTGCTAAGATAAATCCCGTATCTAAAAAAACAACCATCTATTCTTCCTCGTTAATTTGATATAAAACTTCATCAACTTTTTCTGATAAATCTTTAATACCTAACTCAAAAACATTATCCAATCCTTTCCATGCATAATCATCGATTATTGAGTCTGGGGATTCATTCTCTTCAAGACCTTCTGCAGTCATTGCCTCTTCAATCAATTTGGCAATAAGATCCTTTTTACTTATTTTTTTTCCTCTTAAAGTTAAATGTGAAATCAATTTATCCAATAATTTTAGATGTCTCTTATCAACTCGTACGGTGCTAATGAAAATCACCTTTTTTTCTTTGTATACTAGTATACAAAGCTTCTCTTCTATATTAATATTTTTGATGAGGATAGAGATATTACATGTATCGAAACTCACCATTGATGTTGAAATCTTAAGATTTTAATATCAAGAAAATATCAAACCTCGAAAATTTCAGAGCAGAAATAATAAAAATTTGAGCCACAAACAAATGAAAAGTTAACCAACATTCCCGAGTTTAAATTTGATAAAATCGCAAATACATTCCTTCCCACCGGTAATAATTTTTTCTGTTTACGTTTACGCTTAATTCGAAAGATTGGCACTTTTATGGCGAGATGAGAACAGAATTTAATCAAAGAGATATATCCGCTAAACTAAAGATTAGATAATAAAAAAAGCTCTTTAAACACGTCGTCCCCTATGACCGCCCTTACGGCGACAGTGGTCGTGAGATCTTGGTGTTACTTCTTCTATACGCCCGATTTTCAAGCCCGAACGGGCAAGTGCTCTTATGCATGCTTGTGCTCCTGGTCCAGGGGTTGTATTCTTGTTTCCTCCTGGAGCCCTTACCTTAATGTGAACACCTGTGATGCCCTTATCGCGTATGTCGTTTGCTACTCTAAATCCGCATTGCATCGCAGCATACGGATTGGATTCATCTCTACTTGCTTTTACAACCATTCCACCAGTGCATTTTGCGAAGGTCTCGCCACCACTCAAATCGGTTGCGGTCACTATGGTATTATTATATGAGCTGAATAGATGAATAATAGCCCATTTCTCGGCTCTGCTAATCTGATATACACCTTAGTTTTTTATTCAATATATCTAATATGATTGATTAATCCATTGTAAAATTTGAACTTTATTAATTTTATCAATAATTTTTCGAGTCATTCCAAGAATGTTTCAGTTTATTTTTTGAGTATCATTTCTATCTTGGAGTGGATAGTGAATAGATTTATTGAGGATATTACATAAAAATAAATTAGTAAAATGTTATTAAATTCTTAAATAGAATTAAATTACACAAAATAATAATAACTTCTTAACTAATCTCGATGACCGAAGATGAAAAATTTCAGGAGTCATTAGCATCGATTAAAGAGATTTTTTTTGCTCTTACAGAAAGGGAACCAACACCAGATGAAGAAATCGACGCTAGGAAGCAATTAATCTTATTATTCAATAGTATCTCAGATTTTCTGGATTCCCCTAAACAAAAAGATCTTATTGAAGTGATAAAAGATAAACTCGAAAAATGGGATACATTAGATTCTTGGTTCACAGAAACCACAATGCCAGAAGATATTAAAGTATTTCTAAACTTTCCTGATTTAGCAGATAAGGATCAAAAATCCGAACGGACAGAAGTAAATGACTTGCAAGTAGAAGAATTAAGCGAACTTTCACAGGCTTCTTCCAAATTAGATGTTAATGATATTGTTAGTGAAGTTTCTCAACGATTTAAAGGCGAGATTGATAGTCTAAAAGATACGATTGACGGATTAAAGAAAGAATTAGATAAGAAAAGCGAAACATTAAATCGGATTTCAAAGAAGAAGAAAGTTCAGATGATTACTCCCAAAACCTCGACACTAGCTCCTCCTATAATTAAAATTCCCGTTATAAAAAAAATCAACTTTCATTCTGAAAGTCAAGTAGATTCATCTATTCCTCCGATTCTTCTAAAAGAAGAAATCAAAGAAGTTCAAATTCCACCAAAAAAAGCAGAGGTCAAAAATCTTACTCCTATTCCTGCAAAACCAGAAGGTTTGATAGGAAGGAATTCTTTTGATAATGATTTAACGCCCATCCCAATTAAAAAAGTCCAAAAAAAACCAGAAATTAAAACTGCAGTAATAGAGGAGACTATAGACGTACCAATCATTACAGAAAAGAGAAAAATAACGCCTATAGTAAGTGAGGTAGATAGTAAACCTCTTGAAGTAGTACAAAAAACTGAGGATAAAAATATTCAACCCTTTTCTGTTGAACCTCCTAAAATTAGAAGCATGAGTGTAGAAGAAGTGGAAACTGAATCAATCAAATCAAGTGGGAAGGATTTGTTTGATGTTCTCTCACATGTTGGAGAAATTCCACAAGTTGTATCAAAAAAGGAAAAGCAGTCTCCAAAAATTACTGAAAAAAAAGAAGTTAAACCTATTGAAGTAATAGAAATTAAAAATACTGAACAACCTCAAATTAATTCCTTTGTAGATTTCAATCATGTAGAAACAGCTGAGAGTTTACCCATTGATAAAGATGACCTTTACCAAGAATTGATTGCTCTGGAAGGAAAAAGATATGCAGTTGAAAAAAGTTCTAAAGACTTAGAAGCGAGTTATGACAAGGGTTCAATTGCCGATTCGCATTATAAACAAAAGAATGATGAGATAAAAACAAAACTACTACAAATCACAAATCGTATTACTACAATAAGAAGATTAATTTCTAGTTTATAATTTGTGATAGTTCTTTATATGATATTGAAAGAAGGTGGCATTTTTTGCTTATGTTCAGCAAGTTTCATCATATTTTTAACTTTTTCAACGTTTTCATTGTTTAAATTATCGAGAGTTAAAATGTGATCGATTCTATATATGATTTCATCTAGCTCATCGTAGGTTAACCCAATTTCACCTTCATCGGTCTGATCTGGCCAAAGTCCAGCACTCGGCACTCTCATAATAATTCTATCGGGGATCTTCAAAATTTTGGCGATCTCTCTTACTTCTCTTTTATAAAGCATTCCAATTGGTTCAATATCCACACCACCTTAGTGTAGAAATACGTTAAGTAATTCTATATCACCATATTTCGTGAAATAACCAATTGCAATCTCGGTTCTGTTTCCCGTGCCACCAACAATATATCCCATTGATTGAGCTATAAAGTACAAAGTTAACATTCTCAATCTTGGTTTGATATTTGATAATGAAATTTTTTTTTTTTCAATTTGTGAAGGAAGAGAACCTAAGAGTTCCTTATATGTCGAAGAGAGATCTACAGTATAAAATCGAACCCCTAATGACTCTGCTACTAATTTTGCATCTTCTAAATCTTTATTCATGGACTCACATGGTAATCCAACAGTAATCACATTTCTTTTCCCAACTGCATTGACCGAAAGTGCAGCAGTGACAGCGCTATCGATTCCCCCACTTAACCCAACTACTACTCCTTTTGCTCCTGCTGAACGTACATATAGTTTGATCCAAGACTGAATATCAGAACATAATTCATCGTAATTTAGTTGTCTCATGATTCGAATTAATTTTTTATGTTACTAATCGTTCATTTTTAAATGAATAGAAAAGATAAGATTAAAATAAAATTGTTTTCATAATTATTGCACGAAAAGCAAAATTAACAAATTAAAAAAGTGATTTATGATGAGTGAAGAAATGAAAGCTATTATTGATGCTTCTTATGATAATGGAACTCCGATATGGTTGCATACAAGTGATTATATTTTTGGAATGGTGCCCGTTGATTCAAGTGGAGCACGTTGGACAGAAATATCATATACCTTTGAAGATCCAAATGAACCGTTAGCAAAAACTGAAAGATCAGCAGAATTATCTTTTCAATTCCTAATGGAAGAAGTCGAAAAGGGCGTTTCTTTCTACGTAGATGATTTAAAAGTCCTCTTGATTAAAGATTTTGCAAAAACACTTGAAAATAAATCCGGTCCAGAAAAAATCATCGCTCTCATTGCTGAATTAATTACAAATTCATCAAATTATTCTTCAAATTTACCCATTATTAAAGGAAAAGAAGAAATTGATACTTTAAAAGGGAAAATATAGTCCTTATTTACTATTACCTTTTATCTTTAAATATACAAATTTTTTCGCTGTGGATATTTTTTAGTAAACTCTTCATCGATTCTTTTTGCAAGTTGATAATCTAAATTAGGATTTTGCTCATATATTACTTTTTTCAAGATATCTCCTTGATTTTGAGAAAATCTTTCGATTCCAGTAGCGATAATATTCTTATCCGGTTTAATAGGAACTACCATGCCGAATAATCGAAGCATCTCATTAGGAGACAATTCTCTTTTGATCCCAATACTATCATCAATTTCTTTATCAATATTTTTAATAACTGAACCCATGGATAAGGCTGAATAAGGACTAAGCATTTTTGATTTCAACCAAAAACTATTAGGATTTTTAAGTATTACTGTATCTGAATTACCGTGATCATCAGTAGATCCAACTACGCTCCACCCTTTAGGATCTTTATCATAATCTTTCTTCATTTTTTTAATAATTGGCTTTATTGGAGCAACTCCATAATAATCTTCTTCTTGATTATCCGTCATCTTCTAATATATAAAATAATATTACCTATAAAAACCTAAAGAATATATCAATTAATCTGTCGCTTAATTACTCATTAAAATGTTGAATGTGGCGAATAATCGGTCTCTCTCTGAATTATATGGTTCTGTCCGAAAAGCTTTAAGATCGGATAATAATGTAATTTTAAATGAAAATTTAAAACAAATTGATAAGATCGAGCTTATCTTTTTACAAAATTATAATAAACGAAAAAATGAAGGTGTATTTTTTACACAAAAATACATTGCTGACTATATTATATCCCAAACTCTCACGGAATTCATTAATTCTAGAATTGAAAAAATGAATTTAACCAATTTAGCAGAAATTAAATCATTAACTCAGAATGAATATAAATCTATTTTAAATTTAGTGAATAAAACGATGATTTGTGATCCATCATGTGGTTCAGGCGTATTTCTTCTAAGTTATATTGATATAATCTTTTCTCTCTTCGAAGATATTTGCACTAGAGATGAACTTGAGGCTTTCAAAAGGAGGATTATTGAAAATATATATGGGTATGATATAAATGACTATTTCCTTAAACTTTGCATTTTAAAATTGCTTCGAAGATTATCAGAAGAAAAATCAATAAATTTACTTAATTTGATTTCTATTTTAGAGTCTCATATTACTGTTAGAGATGTCATTAAAGATCCTCCATCCTTGAATTTTGATCTTTTAGTTGGGAACCCCCCTTATGGGAATATATTAAACAAATCATTAAAGCAAAAATTAGGTGATGAAAATGTTTTTGTTAATGATATCTATTGTTTATTCATTTTGAAAGCATTAAATTGGAGTAATGGAATGATTGGGTTTTTAGTGCCTAAAAGTTTTTTGTTACGACAAGGATACGTTAGATTTAGAAATCTTCTCTTATCAAAAGCAAATTTACTAAAAATTATTGACATTGGTCCAAACCTATTTAAGAAAGCGACTAATGAAACTCAAGTCTTAATTTATCAAAATCAAGGTAAAGAACTAAAGAATTTAGAAGTCTTAGATTATCCAAATCATAAAATCATTACATATAATAACCAATCATTCGATGAATTAAGAATTTGTCTAAGTTCAGACTGTCCATCGAGTAATAAATCAAAAAAGATTTATACATATACGAAAGAAAAATATTGCCCTTCATGCAAAAATGAAACTCTACAATTAAACAGAATCCGGATTAAAACAAATCATGAAGTTCTAGATTTAATTAATAAGATTGAGGATATTGGAGATCTGAACTATATAAATTCGCTTGATTTCCCACATTTCATTCGAGGAGAAGAAGACAAGGGATTGGAGGAGATCAGACATATAGTTAAAGATAATCCTAATGGTACTTGTTTATTCATTAATGCAAAAGATGATTTTGATTATTATTCAATAAAACCAAAAAAATCCTTTGATCTTGAATTAATTAGCCCTCAGACCCTAAAAGGGAGAAATTATGAATATTATAATGACCACAAGTTATTAATAAAGCATAATAATGTTATTCCTCAAGCAATTTATACTGAAAAGAAAGTATGTTTTACTTCCTCAATATATTCGATACTTAATGAAAATGTAACTGAATTGAAATATCTTTGTGGAATAATAAATTCAGCGTTAATGCAATTTTATTGTATATATGGAATAAATAACCAAAAAGATACTACCATTAATTTAAATCAATACATGATTCGACATTTTCCAGTTAAAAAAACTGGAGAAGATATAAAAGAAGAGATATCCGAACGAGTTGATTTTATTTCAAACTATTTAGCTCAAACTGGTGCGAAATTTGATGATACCACTCATTATGCAACACGAGAATTGGATAAACTCATATTTCAAATTTATTCTATTTCTAAAACTGAACAGGAATTAATTTTATCAACTGTAACTGAACACATTTCTTATTTTAATAGTGTTTATGAAAAAGATTATGACTACATTTTAGATCAAGGTTGGACAAGGATTAAACGATCACCTCGCTGTTAGGTTTTAACATCTCACTCTTTTAATGTTAAATGGAAATCGCAAGTATTATCTCCAAGTCCCATAAACTGATTTCTTTTTATCTTAATATTTTCATTAAATTCTTGTATAACAGGATCAAGATAAGGAACGCACATATCTTTGCAAATCGAAGCAATTTTATCGAGTCTCTCAGGATTCCTCCTCATTGCGTCGATATAGGGGCACTCGGTTATGTTGATTTGGACTTCCTCCTTATTATGTCTTACAATTTCATGCAAATTTCCCTCGCAGTTCCAAATAAAAGAAAGAATTGAAATTAAGTCCTCAAGGGAATTGTCATTTATTTTTAGATACTTAATTACTCGCCGAAATATAATTGAATATAATCGTTGCCATACAATTATATCCAAATCCAACGCGGTATTAAAATCAATCTCATTTTCAGTTTCAATTACCCATAATCCGTCTAAAGTACGAAAATGTTTCTCAAAATAGAAGAGTTTATCTATATCCCGTATTTTTTTATCTAGAACCCTCTCCTTTAGTTTCTCCTGATCAATATTTTGAGTTGGTGGTATAGAAAAATGAAAATCGCATTCATCAGCTTTAAAACCCATAAATTTAGTCCTCTTTAACGATATTAAAGGATTAAAAACCTTGACTATCTCTTGATAAAATGGCTTGCACATATTATTGCAAATTAATGGTATTTTATCATGCCTTTCAGGATTTCTGTCCATTGCGGATTTGTAAGGACAACTTCTCACGCTGATGTATACATTGTTAGAATCCACATTCCTGATCTCATATTTCCAACCTTCTACTGTCCATCTAAAAGTGAGAATCTCAAGTAAGTCAATTAAATCATTTCCAAGAATATTGAGGTATTTTTTAAGTCTCTTAAATATAATTTTTAATAACTTAAGCCAGACTTTTAAATCTATTTCTAAAGCGGTGCCCCAATCCGTCTTTTTCTCAGCCTCTATCATCCACAATCCATCAAGAGTAAAGAAGTGTTTTTCAAAAAAGAAGAGCTTATCTATTTCGGTTAAATCTTTCATAATATTAATATTTGGAGTATAAATTTATTTAAGAAAATGAATTTCCATATTTATAGTAATTAGTATTATAAATATTAATAGATTTCGTTTGAATTTAGTTTTCTCTATTTTAGATTAATCATTTTTCCTCATACATAATTTTTAATGTTTAAACTAGTCAAATCAAAACTTAATTTTATTATTTTGATGTTTCTAAATCTTTATATTTATTGAAAACTAATATTTAATTAGGATCGTCTAAATTAATAATTTTTAAATTTTACTAAATTAACTAATTTGGAGAATATGAATTGGAAACCTATATTCTTGCTCTTTTGTTAAGTTTATTAGCTGGTTTATCAACAACAATAGGAAGCTTCGTCGCTTTCTTTATGAAAAAACCTAATCCAATATTCATTTCGTTTATTATGGGATTTTCAGCAGGAGTTATGATCCTGATAGCGTTTGTTGAATTACTACAAGAAAGCATTAAATCTATAGGATTATTAGAAGGTTCCCTATTTTTATTTTTGGGGATGTTAATCATGTTCGGTATTGATGTATTCGTCTCTCATGAATACGAGTTCGAAGATTCAATAGAAATGTTAATGAATGTTAATGGAACTTGCAAACCTCATCCACACCATGTCCTGTATCATAAAAAAACCAAAGATGAAAGGCATAGATTTCGACGGGGTCGTCGTCTAGGACCAAGAGATGGATCGGGAATTGAACCTCACGATGGGCGTGGTCGCAAATCTGAAATCAATCTAGTAAAGACCTCAATGTTTACATTTTTAGGAATCTTCATTCATAACTTTCCTGAGGGAATGACAACCTACATTGGAACAATATCCAGAATTGAATTAGGGTTTATTCTGGCGGTAGCCATAGCACTTCACAATATTCCTGAGGGAATTGCCGTAGCCATACCTATCTATGCATGTACAGGAAGTAAAAAAAAAGCGTTTAAGTGGTCATTTCTTTCAGGGATGAGCGAACCTTTAGGCGCCGTTATTACGTGGATAGTACTAACTCCCTTTATCACCCCATTTTTATTAAGTGCGATGCTTGCTATCGTTGCTGGTGTAATGATCTATATCTCATTGGATGAGCTATTACCTGCTTCAAGATCACTAGGAAACGAACACATATCCATTTTGGGGATAATTACTGGCATGTTTGTTATGACCCTCAGTTTATCAATATTGTAATTCCTGAATTCTTATTTGGATATATTAAATATTTTTCTGGCATTTTCACTAAAAATCTTTTCATATATGCTTTTATCTAAGTCTAAATCCAATAATCCTTTCGTAGAAACCTCATAATCATATGGTATATTAGGAAAATCACTCCCGTAAAGAATACGATCTTGATATGATATAAGTAACTCTCTATCTGGATAATCTATATCTCGATTCCACTTCTCAAATAATTTGAACGGAATGAACACCATTGCAGTATCCAAATACAAATTTTCGTGCTTATCCATTAATTTAAAAAATTTCTCATGTTCATATGCCCCAAAATGGGCAACTATTATATTTATATCCGGAAACTTTTCAATAAATTTAGTAAAATGTTTGAAACCTACGAACTTATTGGAGTAAGGAGCAGTACCACAGTGCATATTAATCCATTTTCCTTTATCTAATATGAAATTATAAATTTCAAACATTCGCTCATCAAGCGGATAAAAATCTTGGACTAATAACTGCAATTTGAGCCCTTGAAAATTATATGTATCAATAATTTTTTGAACATACTCGAGTTTTTTATCATCACCAGGCCAAACACATCCAAAAGCAATTGCTTCAGGATTACTTTTACAGAATTGATAGGTCCATTCATTTATTTGTTCAGAAATTCCTTTCTTGTGAGCGTAATTATACGTTGTAAAGGATATTACTTTTTCAGATTTTAGAAATTCAACTAAGTCCCCAATTTCTAACTTATATTTGATCGACCACCCACGGGGATTTCCATCATCATCAGGCTTCTCAAAAAAGTCCCAAATTGCTTTAAATAGTTTAGGAGGAAAGAAATGAACATGCGAGTCAATATAATTAAAGTCTTGATGAGTATAAACCATAATTAAGGAAAATATGAAATTACATAAAAAGATTGAACATTAATTTCCAACTTTTTTAAATTGTAATAAGAGTGGTGAGGATAATAAATCCAATGAAAATTATCAATAATATAACTGCATCCATTCTTGTTAATGAATGAGTTCTAGATTTAACCTGGTAAAAAATTATCAAGCCAAATAGGAATAACCAATTCACTATCAATATCATGCTTAAATTTATTACCATCGCAATGATTCCGCTAATTCCATATGTAAAGGATAAATTCCATATTACTTTTCCAATCATGGCTCCCATTCCAATTTCAACACTTTTTTTCTTAATTGATTTGAAGATGAGGGTTATTTCTTCTGCATTAGTGACAAATGCAATGATAATAAAGCCAAAAAATGCCTCACTTAATCCCGTTAAAACCATGATATTCTCTGCCGAAAGTATTAGGAATTCTCCGCCTACTAGTATCAAGCAAAATGCCAGTATTATATAAATAATTTTCTTAAGTTTAAACTTAATATTAATTTCCTTATTCCCGCTTCTAATCTGTTCTTCCAATTCATTCATATCAATAAGATCTATTCTTCTCTTTTTGGATAGGATATTTAGTGAATTTAGCAAATATATTAAATATATAATTAGAGTAATAATACCAAAAATGAACAAACCGAAACAGAAAAGAAAACTCAACAAAATAGCAGCTAAGCAACTATATATGATGATAAAATAAAAATTTGAAATTGATTTTAAATCGATATCGTGAAAGAGTGCAGGAAGCGCAAAACACAAAGTTAAGGAAATGATTGAATTCCCCATGACATTCCCTACCGCGATAAATGGAAGTCCATTAATTGCGGCTAAGATTGAAGCGATGGATTCCTCCGGGTCAATACCTAAAACTAATAAGCCAATCACGAATGGTGAGATTTTAAGGATTAAACATAAATTCTTCAAATTATCCAGAAAAAAATCCACTGAAAAATATATAAGAAGATAACTTGCAAAAAAGATGAAGAGCCAAAATAAGATTTCTATCATTCAAATAGCCCTCTTTATGACCCACTGAATAACATGCATATTACCATAATATAAAATAGAGAAAAAAAGAAATAAATTATTCCTTTCTTAGGAGTGTACTTAGTTCAATTTTAAGCAGGTCTCTTATTGCAACTCTTATAACTTCAGAACGATTTGGATATAAATTCATGTTGACAAGATCTTCGATTCCCTTCAGATAGGCTTCTGGAACATGACACGTGATTAATTTAATTAAATATCACCTTGATTAATAGCTAATTGTGTTTTTTAAATATTAGGAGCTAATTTTAAATAAAATATCATTGTAATATTACGATAATATTTCGTGAAATAGGGTTCTTAATACTGTCTGCTATTATACTTTTTAACTAAATTCCAGAAAACCGAATATTAATTAGTTGGGATTATCTGATCTATACTAGAAAATGAGTAAATTAGTACTAGTTGATGGTGCGAAAGGACATACGGGAACATTCCTTATCAAAGAAATCTTAGAATCCAAACCTGATTGGAAAATCATTGCATCTGACTTACCTCTTGAAAAAAGGTCAGATTTAATGACCAAGGAAACTGTCTTTAGCAGTAGATTCAAAAATATGACTGAGATATTTGATAATGAAAGAGTTTCGCTCATTTCTGCTGATTTAACTGACCAAAAATCTATAAGAACTTTATTGATAAAGAGAAACTTTGATATCATCTTTCATACTGCAAGCTTGTATGATTATTTCGCGGGTTTAGACGTACTACGCAAAATTAATGTTGAGGGGACGCGAAATTTGCTTGATATGATAATAAAAACTCAAGATTTAACAAATTTACGATTTATTCATTGGAGCACGTGTGGTGTATATGGAGAACCGATATATCAAAAAAACAAGAATGGATATCCAATTCCCGCAAATGAAAAGGAATCCTATAACCCTCCAAATAAATATAGCATTACTAAAATGGAACAAGAGCTTTTGTTAAAAAAGTATGTCAAAAATTATGGTTTAAAAACAACTATCATAAGACCTGCACCAATTTTGGGACCTTTTCAAGCTTATGGAATGTTTCACGTGTTTCAACTCATAAACAAATCAGGATTTGGCCCGGGTGTTCATGTGTATCCCAAAAGAAAACGGTTAGCGATGCCAATGATTCATGTTGAGGATTTGGTAAGAGGTGCAATTTTCCTCTCAGAAAAAGGGGAATCTGTAGGCGAAGAATATAATCTCGTAATTGACCCTTGTTTTCAAGAAGACTTCATGGAATATGCAGCGGATATCTTAAATGTGGATTACTTCAATTTTCCTGTTTGGTGGCCATTCTTCAAAATGTTTTCGAAATTCCTCTATAGATTGAATGAACGGAAAGAAAAAAAAGCACGAGCATTACATTCTAGACCGCCCGTTGATACACCAATGACAGAATACACGATCCATCAATATCTCTTTTCGAATCAAAAAATTAAAGACTTAGGGTTTAATTTCAAATTTCCAGAATATAGATCTGCTACAAAAAATACCATAGATTGGTATATTTCAAATAACTGGTTGGAGAGTGAATGATAATGGGTTATGTTGAGAGTTTAATCATTAGTTTCGTGATTGGATGGTTGAATTCTTATCTTTATAGAAAGTATTTACGTAGGCGAAATAAAGATTGGATTATCTTTCTTGCGGTAATCTATTTATCCTTAATTTGGGTGATTGAAATCTTAATCTTTTTCGATTTTATTAATATTAGATTTCTAAATGCTCTCCCTTGGATTGATATACCCTCCAGTGAACCCGGAAAATATTTCTTGTGGAATTCATTTCTGTTATTTGGGGTAGATTACGGAATTAGTTTTCAACCAGGAATGGAAATAATTTCAATATTCATATCTACATCATATCTTTTTTGGTATTATTTTGGGTCAAAAATAGGGAAATTATTTAATGGTTACCGCTCTTACCAAGGAGGTTATTACTTAATATTTCGCCCTGTAAAGAAATACATTAAAGATAGGGAAAAAAAATTGAAGGAATTAGATAAAAACTTAAAACCTTAAATCTTGTGATAAATTTAATTAACAATCACCTTGATTATTAGCTTAAAGCGTTTTTTAGATAATTAGGTGCTATTTTTTGATAATTTCGACATTTTATTTTTATAAGCCATAACTTTTTATACTTCGGACGCAGTACTACTATAATCGATGTATTTCTAGTGGTCTTGTATTAAACATCATGGTCGAAAACATAGCTGATAACTTTGAAAGAACAATGAAGAAGGGTTTTGTTAACATTTTTGTTCTCTTAGTGTTAAATAAAGAACCTACACATGGATATCAAATAAAAAAACTAATTGAGGAGAGAACATTTGGCTTTTGGACACCATCAGATTCAACAATGTACACAATTCTTAATAATTTACGAGAAAAAGGCTTGATACGACAAAGTGATATTCAAGACTCTGATGATACAAGGAAAACTTATGAATTAACAGAGAAAGGCAAAGAAACTTTAGAAATAATGATGCAACGTGAGAGAGAGATGAGAGAATCGATGGCATCACTTATATTTTCGACAACTGAAATTGATAACGATTTTTTGCAAGATTCCCTTCAAGAGATCATTTTATACGGTCCCAAATCAAATTTATCTCCAATGTATGGAGCTCCAATGCAGGGATCTCCGATGAAGGGTCCATTTATAAGACCTTTTAAAGAGAATTTTATGGTTATGCTAAAAAAAAAATCAAAAAAAGAACAATTAAAGCTTTTAAACATTAGTAAAAAGTTTTTTACTGAAAGGATTCAAGATTTAACTCATATATTAGAAAACATCGATCAAAATATCTCAGACTTAGAATCTGAAACAAAATCTAAATAAAAAAATTTTACAAAAAATTGAAAAAGCGATTTAAAATGTCAGAAACAGTAATTAAACTGGAAAATTTAACGAAAAAATTCGGTCATTTTACAGCAGTGAAGAATATAAATCTTGAAGTGTGCAGGGGAGAGACAATTGGTTTA
>Ga0315536_1000017_pt1 | contig 64357 bp, 112 predicted proteins | sample SalMarSW160230MG_FD_203093 | JGI IMG/M metagenome (GOLD analysis project Ga0315536, IMG submission 203093) | Salt marsh sediment microbial communities from the Plum Island Ecosystem LTER, Massachusetts, United States - Salt Marsh Sediment SW1602-30 ...
CACCGAAAAAAGTAATATGCTGACAAAACTCATCATTTCCAGGACATCCCCACCAATACATTAACTTTGATGTAGTCCAAGATTCGGGAATCAAACCTATAATAAACTCAATTATTGCTTTCATAATCTCAATCCTCCATAAAATAGTTTATAAGGTTTTTCTCTTAACCTCTAATACTAATATACTACCTTTTTTAATAAAAGTAAAGTACTTTTTTAAAAATAAATAATAAATAATTAAAAAAAGTTTAAAAAACAAGCTTCGAGGATCGCCGTAGAGACACGCAAGGTTATAAAAAAGTAAAGTACTTTACTATAATTTTAAAAAGGTCATTTTCGTAACTCCTTATGCTAAAAGGAATTAGAAATAGCCTTATTTTATCCTAAATTAGATTTTTATACTTTCTCTTTGCTAACTCCTTATCTTATAAGGAGTTACATCATTTTATATAAAAATAACCCTTTAAAATTTATTGATAGGAATATACTAATATGGCCTATAAAGTGTCATAGCGGCGATCCTCGTTAAAAGAATTAGGGGTTTAAATGAAGTTTAAGAAAGAGGAATAAAAAACCGGAAAGATTTTACTCTTCCCGGCCAAGAAAGAAAGGAATTATGGACATAAGTCCAGTACCAATTATAATAATTTAAATAATAAAATCCCAGTCCCTACCCCTATTATAAAACAACCAACCCCAATCCCGATTTCTTTAAGGATTTGAAATTTCTCCAAGTGTTTTATAATTTTGATAGAGCAGATTAAATCCTCCTCCAAACTTGGTAGCAAAGTTGATGACTCTTTCAATAGCTTTTCTTCCTTCGTTGTTGATGCTTCCAAGGTCTCTGTCTCTTTTTCTATAATATTCAATGATTTTTCTTGATTGTTTAAGTTCTCTTCTGATTGTTTTATAAGAGATTCGATCAAGCCGGGATATTTTAGCAAATTCATTATTGATGATAGTAAGTCGTTGTATTGTAATTGTAGCATCTCGAAGTCTGTCTGTAGCTTCAGATAATTTTCCTGAAGTATTGAAATATAACCACCATCCGCATGTGCAAAGTAAGCACAACACAACAACAATCCCGCAATAAATAACCATATTAAAAGTTTTTCTTTCCATTTCATTTACTCCTCCCTTTTATTATATAATTCTGGTTTAAAATTTTGAGAAATAGTTAATTTATCAAAACTATTCCCCCCAATTATAATCCCCGAATTAACAATTTGCGCCCAAACAAGTCCGGATATTACTTGAGGGAATATGTCTTTAGCATAAAATAAAACCAATAAAGACATTCCTACAAATATTATAGTATTGATAATAAATACCATTATTTTCCGGCTTATGTTCTTTTTACTCATTTTTAAATCCATTTCATTATTTTAGCAATTATCGCAAATATTATAGTCCCAAATAAGGAAGTAAAAAGCCAAAAATAAAAAGCATTCATCCGGTTAAAAATAATATTTAACGTATTATCTATTTTCTCAAATCTTGCAATATAATTATTTTTGACCTCTCCAGTATCTTCTTTTCTATCTTTTATTTCTTGCTCTAATTTTTGATTAATATTTGCTTGATTTGCTTCAAGTTTAATTATCTGGATATTACCTTCTGAAAGAGTATTAACAACTTTCATTATTTTTTTTAAATCATTTTCAGATACTTCTATTTTACCATTTTTATTCATGCACATATTGCTCCTCTTATATTTTTATAATATAATTTAATGACAGATTTGCTGGTCTGGTTTCATCATCAGTCTTGACCACGGTGGAGGCGTTGAAAGTAATCTTGGTTCTTGATTCAGAAGCTACATTATGAGTAACACTAAAAGTGCTAACTGTATCTGCCGACCCGGCAAAAAGACTTGAATCACCTGCAACTATATCGCCACCTATAGAAGTTGCTTTAGCGGTAAAATTACCCGTAATATTTTCAATAGCAAAATCCTGATAATCTCCAACACTACCTCCTACACTTCCAAGAGTTCCGTTTGTCCCGGCCCCCCTTGGGAATATTCCTCTCATATCCGGAAGATTAAAAGTTGTTGACCCATCTCCAACTCCAAATGTCGTACTTATAACTGCGAATAGATCGGCGTAGGTTGTTCGGCTTACTTCGGCACCATCACAAAGAAGGTACCCGGAAGGGGCTGAGGATCCTGCGTAGGGGCTTATTACTCCGGGGGGTGATACCCCTAATGTAGCTCTTGCTTCCAATGCATTCACGTCATTCAATAGAGTTTTCATAAAAGCACTTATATTGGATAACACCAACCATTCAGAATTCGTATCATCCCAAATTAACATCATAGTATCCCCGGCAAGCAAAGTATGAGAAGTCACTCCAGTAGTAACTGCTTCCACATATACCGAATTTCCTACTCCTACAACTTGAATAAGTACCATAGCTCCGTCCCTGGTTGAACCGTTAAACAACCCAAGGGTAATATCTCCGGCTGTGGGATTTACAAATAATTTATGATCCTGCTCCAGGTCCGCTGCCGCATAATCTACATCAGCAATAACTGTACTAATTACATCGGCCCAATCAGAATTCCGGCTTACAAACTCTGCTAATAGATTCATGGTGATACTTTTACTCACTGAACCTTGAAAAACGTGTGATATATCCGCATTTGCTACAGATGCGGCAACTGGCAAATCTCCTAATGTTTTTGTTCCCATAATTTCCTCCTAATTATTCTATAAAAAAGGTACTTACTATGTAAGAACCATCATCTGTTATAATAAAATTTCCTATATCGTCAATAATAAAATCTGAAAATAGTAATCCTACCCCGGAAGGAATTAAACCTAAAAGAAAAGATAAAGATGTTAAATTCTCCACTTCCAATATAATAAGATTTCCTAAATCATCTACAATATTATTTCCCAAATCATCTACCAATTCATAACTATCAGTAATTGGGAAATTTCCTCCAACCCATATCCTTACTTTTGCGGGATACATGGGATGATATTCAATTATATTTGTATCGAATAAAACCCGGATAGCTGAGATTAAAGCTTCCGGCTCCCCGGAAGAAATATTGATTTGTATTTGAGCTCTAATTATAGTCCTATAAGTTTCATCATTTCTCCCGTTCCGAATAACTCCAATATGTTTTCCTACTACATCTAATTGTTCCCCAACAGCATCATCCAACCAAACATATAATAACATGGTAAACAAAGCATTTTCTAAATCCTCAAATTGTCGATCGGAAGATTCTAAAATTGGTATTATATTTGACTCTTTAAAAAATTCAATCAACCAAGGGTTTTTATTGAATTGGAAATAATTAGTTATTTCTTTTCCTTCAATACTCATATCTTTCCTTATACTAAAGTTAATACAATTCTGTCCACATTAAATATGGCTATTTCATTTGAAGCTATTACAATATTTGCTTCTGAATACGCTCCTGCCGGACCTATTGCCGCCGCACTAACTGCTAATTCAACATATATTGTACTTATACCGGGAATAGAATATATTGGAATAGATAATCTCTGATAAATTACGTCATCCCCGGTTTGTATATAAGTAGTAGCATACTCTACAATTGCGGCTTTGATTAAACTCTCTCCATTTGTTGGAAAACTTTCCTCTGAATTCAGACTATAATCAATATCCAACCATATATACACATTTGTCGGTCTGGAAAATTTCACTGTTTGATTATTTCCCGTAGAGTCTACAACAGTTTCACTTTCACCCCCATAAGATTGAATGCCTGATGGTTGTTTTTCCCATATTTTATCTGCTATACCTTGATTATCTCCTCCTGAAATAATTGCTTCAAATGAATGAGCAGGTCTACCTTCTCCATCAACTGCATCTATTCTATTAGAAACGACCAAAACAGAAGTAACTCCATCAACTTCTTGAAGTAAAGCTGCACGAATTGCTTCATCCGTAGCTGCTCCGATAGCTGTAAGAAGTTCCCTTCTTCTAATTCTTAATTCTTCATCAGTTTCAACTTCTCTCCCGGAGAATCCAGCAGCAATATTATTAACTTCATCTAATCCTGAAATTGGGTTGACTATTATAGTAAGAGTGTTTGCCGGAACTGTTAAAGCTCCGGTATTCACAGCCAAATATTTTCCAGGAGAAGCAAGGACATCAATCTGTAAATTAACATCTACTGATAAGGAAAAGGCTTCAATTCCATCATCAGCTTGGATGTTTGCCGTGCCGTCTAAATTATCTGTAAATGTAATTGGCTCTGATCCTAAATCCACAGCAACTTTTAATCCGGCAATGATTTCCTCTTCCGTAGCAGTTCCATCGGAAGTAAATGTATAAGCAGTTCCATTTATTGTGATTGTATATAAAGTTGTATCCAAAACTGTAGAAACTGAAATATCAACATCAATCAAGCTATCTAAAGATAGAGTGACGGCAGTTTCTAATGCAAAATTTTCATTCGTTTCTGTTTGCCTGATTAAATGACCGATAGGAATTACAGTGCCCAAAGTCCCATAAAGTGCTTCTGTTACATTAGAAGATGTAGCAGACAATCTTTTCACTCCTACCATAGCAGCAGCCCCATCCAGACTTTTCCCCTCTGAATTATCGGGATTGAAACTTTCATAAATAGCTTGTAATAATTCCCATTGATTAGAAAACTTTTTAGATAGATTTCCAATCAATTGCCCGGCTACGGAATCTTCCGATACATCCAAGTCATTTCCATATGAGTTTTTGAAATCTACTTCTAATTCTGATTTGATTGTTTGTAAATCTTTAATCACAAACCCTTCTAAAGTTATTCCATAAGCCATAATTTTCCCCTATATAGTAATTGCAATTATTTCTCCCTCTAAAGTTTTTACTGAAAATTCAATTAAAAGTTCCCTGGTAGAATTTTCATAAGTTAAATTAAAACTTTCCAAAGTGTCTACTCCGGGAGTGGTGATTATTTCAGTTTTTAATAAATCTTCTATATAATTAAGATCTGGGTTTTTTATTAAAATTTCTTCAAAATAAGGTATTCCTTTTAAAACATTTAAATACCATTCTCCTAAAAAAAAGCTTAATCTTATTTTTAATTTTTGAGCTAAAAAAGAAGAATTATTTTCAGTAAAAGAAAAATCTCTATTTATTAAAGATAAGTTATTTGTGTTTTCTGTTAATAAAAAATCTTTCATTTTTCCTTCTTATATTTTAATAATGAAATTTATACTTAAATTAGCTGGTCTGGTTTCAGTGTCGGTATTGACAGCTCTGGATGCGTTAAAATTAACTATATCTACGGGTCTTGTAATAGCATTAGATGTAGATGTTGGACTATTCCCACCTTGGACAGAAACAAAAACTCCGGTAGCTCCTGGGACTATATTATATGTGGATGGGGTTCTTAACGAGAATTGACCAACTATATTTTCAATAGCAAAATCCTGATAATCTCCAACACTACCCCCTACACTCCCGAGAGTTTCGTTTGTTCCGGCTCCCCTAGGAAATATCCCCCGAAAATCCGGAAGGTTAAAAGTAGTGGAACCGTTACCAGGTCCGAAAGTGGTTCCGATAATAGCAAATAAATTCGCATAGATTGTACGACTAACAGCAGCGCCATCACAAAGAAGGTACCCGGATGGAGCAGAAGATCCTCCGTGCATAATAACTGAACCAGAGGGTGTCAAAATATCAAAAAAAGGTTTTGCCATTTCCTTATACATTTGCAGTCTTTGAGCATTTGATATATTTTTTCTCTCCGATTCACTTAAAGAGGCAATATAATCTACCATCTCATTATACCAAGCCAATCCAAGTGCATCACTCGCTGCTGACATATTATGCCCCTTTCAATTTAATAATCCCACCCGTAATTCCTCCATGAGGAATTCCAGTCATGGGATCTGTTGTTAATATATTGGGTTGCCACCCTGAAGCATCCCCGGTTTTTAATGTGATTCCTAATTCTCCAATAGATACTTCATAATTTTTATATTTCACTTGTAAATTAATTCCATCCCCGACTGCTCCAGGAGAACCAAAAGGAAATAATCCGGGAATACAAATAGCATCTGACAAAGCAAATTTTCTTTTATCCCCTGCTTCAACCTCCTCTCCGGTAGCAGATAGATATCTTTCCAAGCAAACTTCAGAAAATAAAATTAAACAACCATCCCCTTTTTTAAGAGGAAAAGTTATAATTGAATCTTTTGTACAAGGAAACATCACTGGAACATCTGTAATAACCGGATAAGAAATAGATCCTGTATCTAATTCTTTTTTTATTCCCGGTTTCACACTTACTTTCTTTTTTATAGGGTCATAAGTTTCAATAGTTCCGGGAATACAAGTGTGGACATTGCTTGTAAAAGATTGAAAAGCTATTTTTAATACATCGGGCATTTTTAATCTCATATTTGCACCACCTCTAATTCACAAACAAAATCACCTTCATAATTATCCCCGGAAAAATTAAGAGACTCTATTTTAAAAGTCCCATTTACAATACTGGATTTAATTTGTATTTCAGATCCTGGGAAAAGTTGAGGATATAGAAGGCTTTTAATTTTCCATCTTTTTGGAACTTCTTTATTTTCTGTTTGTTTCTCATCTTGATCACTTAGAGCTTCAGGAGTTCCGATCAATCCGGTTTTAGGAGATATTTTTAAACCGCTTCTTTGAACAACTTCTCCCGGAGATATAATTACTAATTGCTGATTTTGAATAGTCCAGGATTTATTTAATGGAGATAGAATTTCTGTTAATCCCTCTTTTACTTTTCCAATAAAAGCCCATCCATTAGCAAAAGAACCAGATATTTGAGTTTTAGGGTTCATTAAAGGAAGTCCAAAAGCATATACCAAATCCTGAAATATTTTTTGTTTAGAAGTTCCCCCCGTATAAGAAATAGAAATGTCTTTATTTTGAATATTAGTTTGCCCATCATAGGCTTCTATTTCTAATATTCTATTTACTCCTTCCTTTTTATCCGTGGTTTTTGTTATATCTCCGAAAAATAAATTAACAACCCCTTCATCTGAATATCCAGCTTTTAAAATAATTTTATTTCTTGCTTTAGCTATTTTTTCAGAAGTATTTAAACTTACATTATAGATTTGAAGAACTAATTTATTTGCAGATTCTTTATCTGATTTTTCAACTGAGAAGTTCATATGTAAATCTTTGATCAAAGTTCCGGTTTCCCCTTCGGGGCCAATAGAAACTTCAATTATTCTATTCAGTGCCATTTATAATTCCTCATTTGAAAAAAATAATAATTGATATCTTTTACCAAAACTATCAAAATCCAAAGTCCCGGTTTCAGGAGTTTGTTGTAAATCCCAACAGATAAATTCCCCTTCCGGTAAAGCATAGGATTTATATTGATTTAATAATAAATAATTTGGGACTATTTTAATTCCTAATAAAATATTATTTTGATCTTGGTCCTGGATATCCATGTACCAAGCTTCTTCTCTGGCATTCCAAGAAAAAAGTAAATGCCATATATCCCTCGCCAATTCAATATCAAATTCATACCTGGAACTTCTGTCTTGGAAAGTTGGAATAGTTATCATTTTTTCACCACCCCAAATATTTCATCTATTTGAGCATCAATTTGGTCTAAAAAATTAGAACCTTCTGCTATTTTTTGAGTTTGCCCGTTTGTTACTTTTCCCGCATTTTGTTTTGCTTGGGCTTGCTTATTTGTTACTTCATCGGCATCAGAAATTTGAGAATTGGGGATTGTTACCGCTTGAGAAGAGACCACCCTTATTTCATTCATAGTAGCTGAAAAATTTAAAGAAGCTCCGTTTTGAGCTGTCCGGGGAATTACTAATGAAGTTATAATCATATTAGTATATACTTTCAATCCTGATACTACAGTCAAAACCTCTTTACTCTTCATTATTTTATCTAATTCAAGAAAGGAGGAAACAATATTTGACCCATCTTTTACCGGGGAAATCATACCTGTTACTGATAGACTTTTTGGTTGCTCTTGAATATGGTCTGAAATATCAGAACCATTTTCTACAGGGTATACTGATATAGCATTAGATCGACTATGAGTTTCTGAAATAAAAGCATCTATTACTAAGCTCCCAATCTTTTTTTCTGTGTTAGTTTTAAATATTAGTCTTGCTTGCTCTGCCATATTTATTTTGGACTATTTGCAGTCACTTCTCCCATTACCGTTCCCCATTGATCGGTTATTATTTTTTTCATTCTGAATTCCATTTCTTTTGCTTGCTCTTCTGTAGTTCCCGGGGGAAGGTTCACATTTATTTTACTCCTTACATCAAAATTATTCATATTAGAAGAAGATGAACCCGATGTTTTATTTTCCATTGTAGGTTTTGCTTTTCCTCCTCCGAATAAACCTCCAAAAAAATCCCCCACTCCTGCTGCTACGTCTGCTACACCATTTATGAAAGTCATAAGCCCTTCCCAAAGTCCGGTAATAAATTTCACAGTTCCTTCCCAGACTGATTTTATTCCTGCCACTATTCCATCCCAAATCCCTAATATGTTGGTGGAGATCCCCTCCCAAACCTTTCCTATCCAATCAGCAAAAGCACTCCATAATTTCATCATTACTTCTCCTGCTTTTTTTAAAAAATTGATTGACCCCATCCAGAGATCAACAAAAAATCCTGCAAATCCTTCCCATAAACCTTTTAAAAAAGTAATAACAGCATCCCAATTATCTATAAGTAATTTTATTGCTACAATTAAAGCAAAAATTGCTATTATAATTAAAGTAATAGGATTTAAAGACATGATAAAATGTAAAATTGCTTGAACTACTCCCCAAAGTTGAATTGCGGCTATTATCCCTATTATTATAGGAAGGAGTACTTCCAGTACTTTTTCCCACCCACCAAAAAAATTAACAACATCATTTACTAAATCAATAACAAATAACAAAACTTTTCCTGCTATTTTTCCTACAGTAAGTAAAACCCTTCCTATGGTTTTTAAAATATTCATAAACCCAGAGGTTAATTTTTCCAATCCCCCTAAATGTTCTATAAGCCTTTGAATAAAACGAATTACAAAAACCACAACATAAGCTAAACCTTTAAACAAATCAACCAGTCCAGATTTCATTATTCCCTGAGAAGCCGCTAAAAAGTCTAAAAAAGCTCTTCCCAATTCTTTTCCGATTGGTAATAATTCTTGACCTACTGCATTCATAAAATTAGTGAAGAAATCCCCTATATTGGATAAAATACCTAAAAAACTTTTTGATTGTTTTTCCATGAGTCCCGCAAATCTTCCTGTCCCGGTCCCCATATTGGTTAGTGCTTGATTTACTTCTTTAAAAGAAACTTTCCCAGCACTAACCATTTTAAAAAGTTCTTGAGTAGTTACCCCATAATTTTTTGCTAACTCATCTAATATAGGCACCCCGGCTTCCAACATCATATTAAGCTCTTCCATAGATGCTTTTCCCTTTGCCCGGATTTTTCCCAATGCTGCTACAATAGTTGGCAATTTGTCTTTTCCTACTCCAGCAGCGATATTCCCCATAGTGGTCATAGTTGGAATTATTTCCTCAGCAGCAAATCCAAAAGCAAGAAGTTGTTTAGATGATTTTACCAACCCAGTTAATTCAAAAGGAGTAGTAGCAGCAAATTTTGTAATATCTTCTATGAGGTCATTAGCAGCCTCAGCAGATCCTAACATGGTTTCAAAAGCAATTTGAACTTGTTCCATATCTCCGGCTGTTTTGAGAGCTATTCCACCCAAAACACTTATACCAAGTACTGCCATTTTTCCAATGTCCATTACTTTTTTTAAAGCATTTCCATATTTATTGAGTCCTTTATCATCTGACTGAAATCCAAGTAATGTAAGTAAAGACCTTACTACCATTTTATTTCTTTCCTCTATTTGATTCTATAAAACCATTATAAACATTTTTATAATCTTCCTCCATATCTAAAAGGGCATTGGCCTTCAAAAGATCGGGATAAGTCCATTCATGTTTTAATTCATGAAGACTTATCCCTTTGGCCAACCATATTCTCCAGAGAAGAAACTCATTTTCAATTTCTGAAGAAACCTTTCCAACTTCTCCTATTTTTTCAAAGTCGGCTCTATATTTTCGTTTGTGTACTTGCCGATAAAAGTTTTTAGTTGGTTGCCAAAACCCCCGACCATTAAAAAAAAATCCGGGTAGTTTACTTTTAATACTTCAAAAATTAAAGGGTATATAGAAAAAATCTTGCCTTGAAATATTTTATTTATTCCCTGTTCCGTATTCAATTGGATAGTTCCTTTAGTCGGAATAACAGCAATGGTGTTTTTTAAGAATCTTTTAATAAGAGACAAAAATTCCTCTTCCCCCAATTCCAAAAATAAAGACTCTAAAGCTTGAGCAATACTATCCCCATTTATTTTATTATCTAATAAATTTTTTCCTTTTTCTATATTGTCAATACTTCCAAATAAATGCCCAGCAGCCGGAGCTAATTTTTTAAGCAATGTGGCTTTGAGTTTTAAGGCTTCTATAGCAGAAAAGGGATGAATTGCAAATTCCATCCCTGCTATTTCTATTTTTTTTGGTATGAACTTATTTTCTCTTTCTGAATCTTGATTTAATATCATTAGAAATTACCTCCAAAGTTTTCAATATCAATTTGCCCGGTATCTAATACCCAAGCTCTTTCTCCTGTTTCTTTCCCCTCATCTAATACTGGAGGAGTTTTTATCCAAGCTTGAGACCAGGCAAGTAAAGTAGTTCCTAACATGTCTTTAATCATCAATGGTAATTTCCCATCATTAGATAATTTATCCAAATTTAAAACCCCGGATAAATAATCATTGGATATAGAAGTCTGCATCAGAGTCAAAGTTACTTCAGAAGTATTGTCATTGCTTTTACTTCGTGATACTTCCCCGTCTGCGCCAACTCCTTTTCCATACCTATCCCCGGCTGGAGAAACAGATACAAAAGTACCATCCGCAAATCCGGTAATAGGTACTCCACCATATATTACAATAATACTTTTAGGATCATATGTTTTTACTGCTCCCATTATTTTTTCTCCTTTCCTTTATTTTTATAATCCTACAAATCCATTGATTGTAGTTTTGTTTATTGCTCCCTGTAAAGTCGCTCTGAAAGTTATTCCGGGAAGATTCCTTGCCAATTTATTTGTGGCAGAAACAGCAGATGCTAATGAAGCACTAACTGTATATCCGTTTTCTTCATCTTCTGCTCCTATAATCAGTCCCACATCGGCTGCTTCTTGAAGGGCTGCTGAAATCTGACTCACTATAGATTGAATACCCGCATCTATAAAAGGAATTTTTTCATTATTCAAAAATGAATTAAAAACCTTTTCTTGTATTTTTGCTTCCAACCAATCTATACCTCGGATAATATCAATATATTCTCCACTTCCTACAGTTCCATATCTTGTAACACTTACTCCGGCAATTGCTTCAAACAAATTACATTGTTTTCCAAATGCCGTGGTTCTTTGAGCTGAAGTAATTTCATAAGCAACAACTCCTTTAAGAGTTTTATATGCCCAATTGGAACTTCCCGGAGCTTTAGGGAATTGTAATCCCATCCATGCAGCCCCCATACAAGTATCAGTCGTAGCAAAATCAGCAACATCAGAATAAATAACAACGGTTCTATCATAATCTTGAGTATTAACATATTCAGCAATATCTCCGGTAGAATCTATAATATTGGCGTCATCATCAGAAATCATAAAAAGTTTTTTATTTAACTCTGCCCAGGCTGCTACTGCTTGAAGATCAGCCAAAGTTTTATCCCCAATACAGAAACCATACCATGCGGAACTATCTGCGGCAATTAAAGGCATTGCCTCCACCCATGTTTCTGTCCCATCTACTCCTTTAAGTTTCCTTCCAATATATACTTCTCCGGGATTAGGATTTTGACGGAAAATAGCTTGGGCCATTAAATAAACTGGATCTGCTGTTGTAAATCCGGCTGTAGCCATTTCCGTAAGTGATGTGTATCTCCTTACTCTTTCAGAAAAAACAGGAGTAATATCAGCCATAAGAATTTCTTGAGCTAAAAGAATACCGTTAAAACTTGCAACATTCGCTGCTTGTGTCTGTCTTGTTATGGTTATATCAACCACTTCATCTAATAATGATGACATAAAAACCTCCTCTATTATATTGGTTCATTATATGTTGGGGTATACTCTATAGTTTCAATAATTCCTACTGTCTCATTAAAACTATAACCAAACCCCATAGTAATTTCAAATAAAAATCTTTTTTCTATTACTTCATCAATAACTGTAGAAATATCCGTGATCAATGAAGTATCTCTGATAACTATATTATTTCCTCTCATAGATTCCTGAATACTTTCTTTTTCAAAAGTTATTTTTAAATTTTGTAAATTATCTTGAGTTCCTCTCCCATAAGAAATTAAAGATACTACAAAATCTTCATGAATAGCTGATTGCCTTATTCCAGTAATTTCATTTGGAATAGTATAATCTTTTTGACCCACTTTATTAAAAGAAGTTATTTTCAATGTAAGATAATTCCCATCTGGTCTTACACCATTTTCATCTGAAAATATTACTGAAAGAGAAGTATTACCTGATATTAAAGTATACAAATATGCTTCTAATTCAGAATATGTCATGAAGTTCCCTCCTTCTCTCTCATAACCATAAATTTATAATGGTTGATAAGATTATTTTGATAAGGAGCTACAAAAATTACTCTGTAATTACTTCCATCCGGTCCCACAATAACATCTTCTTTTTCTAAAGTTTCTGGATTTACTGTTTGCACTTTTATTTTTGGATAACCTTTGAAAATAGAACTTTGTCTCATTCCTTCTTCCAATGCCTGTAAATCTCTTCCATTAGCTGGCTGCCAAGAGGTTTGAATAGTAAAATCCGGAGATGCTGAACCATTAACCCACCTTCCATTTACATAACTCCCGGCTGCTTTTCTGAAAACATTTAAGGTAAATGTTTTTAATAAACTCATAAAATACCTCCTTGTCTTTCAGGAGGAGTACCAAAACCTATTTTATAATTTATACTATTCATCATTTGTCCAGTATCAATTAAAGGACTGGAACTTTTTTTCATTCTTATAGTTGAAAAGGCATTTGGGGGATTTTGTAAACCTCTAATAGATCTTTTTAATTCCCCAACCGCCCAAACTCCTATTCTTTTAAGAGCAGTTTCTGCATTTATCCTTCCTTGTTTAATTAGATTAGTCATTTGAATAAATATTTTTTCTATTTTTTTTCTATTAGAATCAAACCAAGATCGCATCCAGGACCGCTCCGGAATTCTTACCCCACCTAATTTATTAAAAGTACCAAATTCATTCCAAAACCCTATTAAAGCCACAGTGGTTGTGGAATCAATATGCTCTTCCCCTTCTTGCAATCCTACTAATATCCAACCTTTCCCGAATTTAGAAAGTTCTTTGGCTATTTTTTTTAGTTTTGAGTCATCCAATTTGTATTTTACAGTAGGTTTGGCAGCCATATTTCCTTTCTTTTAAAATTTAAATATTGATTTTAAGGTTTCCCTTTTCTATATCCTTTTCCATCTTTTTTATTTTCTTTTCCTCATAATTTTCAACTTCAATTTCCCCTCTTTCTATAAGTTTCTTCAACCAAGGACCGCCTGAAAGTTGATCCCATATATTTTCATCGATAAAGTTTTTTCCTGGGTTAAGAATTATTCCTCCTCTGATTCGATAATCCCGGAAGGATAACCATTGAGATTTATCCAATTTGTTATCTACTTTAATCATTTTATCTTTGTTCATTTTGCTCATTTTCTCCCCCTTTTAAATTAAATTATAACCATTGCTGGATACTTCTCTATTACCATACCCTGTAATACTTGATCCTCCAGGACCACTTTTAATAAGATACATCAACTTTTTTCCATAATTGGTTTGAGATAAATCTTCATCCCCTTCTACTTTTGAAGTAGCATAAGCAATAGCCAAATCCCCTTCTTTGATAGAAGAGATTTGTCCAGCTTGTCCTGCATTCCGTTGATCCAAAGTATAATCATGACACGCCCTTAAGGCTATGGCTAATTGATAATTACTGCCAAAAAAACAGGAGTCAGATAATTGAGTGGCCATTTCGATATACATGGATAAATTAGCATCAGCATATAATCCAGGGCATTTCACTTGTATTATCTGACTCGCTGTTGATCCCATTTATTTTTTTACCTTCTTTTTACTTTTCTTTTTATTCACATAATCATTTACCTCTGCAATTCGTTCAGCAAGTGCTATACGAATCTCATCCCTGGTTTCTGATTTTTTCCAAATCTCCAAAGTAGGAAGGTTATTGGTTTGAGCAATCAACCCTAAACATTCCTCCGGATCTAAATCAGTAAACTTTTTTGAAACAGATATTTTTTCTTTTATTTTTTCTTTCTTCCCGTCTTTATTCGGTTTACCTTCTTCTTCAATTATTTTAACCTCTTCTATTGCTACCAAATTCCCAGCATTCAAATGAGCTATTAAAGAAGGTTTTATTTTTTCCCAAACCTTATCCGAGATTTCATTCACTCCCGGAAATAGGATAATCGAATCTGCATCATATCCCGGTATAGGTTTTCCTGCCGGGATAGGTACTACATTTAAATGTTGTGGTTTCCAATTTAAAATCATAATATTCCTTTCCTTTCTATTATTTAAATTCCATCCGCAAAGGCGATGGATAATGGATAATAAACTAATACACCAGCTGTCTCAGCGTGACAAGGAATTTCAAACTCCATTCCTTTCTGCTGAGGAGGAAACTGTTCAAATGGTTGAGGGAGTTCCATGGTGAGATTGTTTTCATCCTTTGGATACACCATCATCCGGGTTGTTGAACCCGTTCCGGCTGTGCTTAATTCTGCAACCCATTCAATCTGCTTTATAAAAGGATTATTTTCCATTATATATTGCATGATTGTTTTTGAGTTTCCATCTGTCATTCTTGTATTCGCAATATACAAATATTGAGTAAGAGGAAGAATGAGAATGGTCGGGATTTCCTTTCCATTAGTTGGAACAACAACAGCACTTACTAATCCAGTGACATCCCTTACTATTTGATCAGGTGTTTTGGCAGCCCAGGTTTTGCTTGCCCCAACACCATCCGCAATAAGAGTATACTCAGTCATTCCGGAATAATTAAGAAGTCCGGTGAGTCCAAAATCAGAATTCCCTACTAAACCAATAGAATTAATTTCCTGCTCAATTGCTTGTTTGGCTGTCTTTGCCCGTCTTTGATCCAATCGAGTTCCTGCCATTTGGGAGCTACGGATTTCTTTTATAGAATATCCAAATGAATCTCCCACCCCTTTAATCTTAATCGTGACTTCCTCTCCATACACATCTACCCTGGGGAAGTCCTGAGCATAATCAGATATAATCTGAGCAAAACCTACCCCTGTAAATTTCCTGTATGTAATTTGAGTTGCTCCATTCGGAGCTTCCGTGGAAATAGGAATAAGCATATATGCTTTCAGGTCTTTATATTTTGTATCATAAGTTTTCGCTTTGATGTATTCCAATTGTCTCGCAAAAATAGCAGACTCATTCGCATCCAAACGGAAACTATCTTTTCTTGTCTGTTTTCCAGGCATATTATTTCTCCTTTACTTTAAAATAATTACGGAGTAGCATCAAGCTGTTGTCCGTTCACTTCCACCAATACCAATCCGGCTACAGTGGTAGTTTTCCTAAATCTACAACCAACATCATAATTATTTGTAGATGTTCCAGTAAATGTTTTTTGATTTGCGGAAGTTCCATCCCATATTACGTATGCCGCTGTATTCGCATTAACCGCTACTGAAGCATTCACCCATATTTGACCTCTAGTTAATACATTAAGGCTATCGTTTTCTACATAATATCCTACTGAATCCACCCGTACTGCTATTTGAGTGAATAAAGCGATTCCTAAGAATACTTGACCATTATCATACGCAATAACTACTCCGGCTTGACCACCTCCGGCAGTTACTGCGGAGGCAACCAAAGACATATTCACTCCCTTATAAGTCAGTGTGAATACTCTGTTAGTTGATACATCTGTATAAGTAACAGCCAACCCATCAAAGGCTGCTTCAAGTGCATTCCCATGAGCAGTCATAGTAGTATCATGGTCCGTTATAAAAGTTGTTGCTACAGCTGCTTGAGCAACTCCGTCAATCGTAATTATAGTTGTAATTACATTAGCTGTGACTAAATCCGCATCCAATGTAATAGTTGCGATATCCTGTTTTACATTATATGCATTAAGAGGATCCCCGGCATAACCGAATACGGGAGCACCAAAAAGAATAGTTTCTGCTGCTTTCCATACTCCCTCCACACGGGACATATCCACGCCGATTTTCAACCCGGCTATGGCTGTATCAAGACTGTTATATGCTCCCATAGTTTACTCCTTCCCTTCATTTTTGGTAAATGAACGGCTATCTTTTTTAATTTTTTTAATATAGTTTTCTCTTGCTTCATCAGCATTAAGATTTTCATCATCATTGTCGTCATCCATATTGTCAGAGTCGGGATTTCCAGGAAGAGCACTTCCATTTACGGCAGCTCTATTCCCGGCATTCTTCTTCTCTTGAAGAAGTTCAACAGCTCCATCAAAACGGGCATCAATGTAGATTTGATCTTTATTATCTAATTGGGCTTGAGGAAAAACTTTTATAATAACCGCTTTTTGGATTTCCAATTCAGTGTCTTTTTCATCCACTTTAATCTCAGCGGCATCCGCAGCGGATAAGATTTTTAATCTTTTCTCAACTGCTTCATTGATCCGGGTTTCATCAAGTTCAGAATCTTTCAATTCTTTCAATTCTTTTTCCAATTGATCAACCCGATCCTTCAAAGTATCTCTCTCGGCTGTGAGTTTGGTAAAATCTGTATTGAGAGTATCTACTTTAGATTGAATCTCATTCAATTCTGTACTTTTTTGGTTAAGGGTTTTTATGACTTCGCCTTCTGCTTCATAATCAACCCCATCCAGCTTAATTTTTTTAAGATTAGGCATGGTATCCTCCTCTATTTTAATTTCATGCTTTTCGTAATAAGCACTATTAGAATCCATTCTTATTCTTGCAGCATCCCCGGCTCTTCCAAAAGGAACTATTGCAATATGATTATATTTTATTTCTCTTTGAATAGCATCATATTGAGTTCCCAAATAATTCCCTGATGCTTCTTCCAAGGCCAAACTATAGCCGGCTGATAATCCTCTTTTTCCGGCTTTGATTTCCTGTATGGTTTCCTGATCTGTTATAGTAAGAGAAACAGATACATGATAATTATCTTCTCGGACCACATCCCCAGTAAAACCTACCTGGTGCTTTTTTATATTCTCCGCTGTAATTTCTTCATCTGGATGAAGATTGGAAATAGGTTTCATTTTTAGACTTTCTAAAGATTCCGGTTTAAAAACCTCTTCCGGCAATCTTAATTCTCTGTGAATTGAACCATCCGCATTAAGATAAGGAAATACTCCTATATTAGTAACAATTGCTCTTCCAGTCAAATATCCTTCTGTTGTCATATGGAAAGATTCTATCATATAAGAATTTGAATTTTCATCGATAAAATTACCTAAATAATCATATCTTTGAATTGTTGTTATAGCTTCATCCTTTTCTTCTTTTTTCTTTTTCTCTGCTCTCAATTTTACATCCGCTGCTTTATGACAGGAAATACAAAGCCACTGAACATCCAATTGATGTTCTTCATCATATCCTTTATGGTGATGAGCTTCGAGAGGAGTTTTTGCTCCGCATTTATCGCATTTATCTGGCTTTTTTATCTTTCCTGATTTTAAAGAATTTACTACTTTATTTTTTGCAGCTTTAACTTCAGGTGAATCATTATCACCATCTGTAATTTCTAATTCATTAGCCATTTATTCTTTCCTTAATTTTAAGATAATTCAATTCCAAAAACTCCAACAAAAAAACTAATAGTTGCATTATCTACTGCATTTTTACATTGCAACCATATTTTATACCCATTTTCTAGTTGAGGTAAAATTATATTAAATGGAACAGAAGCAAAATTATCATAAGTTAATATTAAACCTGTGTATTGTTCTGCCGCTATAGCTTCCTCTATAGTACCCTCCCCATAAACAATTCTAAAAGCATAGGGAGTAGTTTCACTTGAATTTGTAATGGCTATTCTGAATACTTTAAAATGAGTTTGACTTGTAAATAAAGGAGTATCCCCTGTTCCTATAATTTGAGCTTCATCCCCTTCATCAACCCCAAATATTCCATTTCCAGATATAGCTGTAAAAGGAGTTAATGAAGATTCCTCTGCCCAATCGGTTTCTGTTTGTACTGCTTTTTTTCCAAACCAAACTTCTCTATTGTTTACATATTCTAATAATAATGAAGAATTTATTAAAATCTGTTTATTATTAGCATCTTTCCATACACCCATTTTTACTCCTCTTTTTATCTGTGAACTATTATTGTCATAACTGTAGAACCTGAAACATTCACCTGTCTTATTGCAGACGGTCCCTTGACTGAATCTTGAGTAATAGCTGCTACAACTCCCGCATCCCAATCTACCCAATTCACGGCATCAGGGTCCGCAAGAACATCCGCATAAGGGTCATAAGTTGCTTGTATTTTTCCGCTTCCCGCTGTAGGAATTAAAGTTACCTGAACGTCTAATGATCCAGGAGGTATTAAAACCGCATCCCCATCTCCGGGTGCTGCTAAAGCATCACTTTTATAATCCCAAGCCCTAACATATGTTAATTGGGTTTCATATTGAGATATAAAAACTGGATTCATATAAACTACTTCTGTTGCCATTTACTTTTCCCCTATTTCTACTTTATTTACCAAGGAATCATATAGATAATAATACTCCATCGGAAGTTTCTTTTCGCTATCTAATTTTTTAAGTAAATCAGATATGAAATCCAATCCCAAAACACTAATAAATATTTCTTTTTCTTTATCTTTTGAAATATCCCATTTTACTCTTGAAGCATTTAATTCCGGCACAAAAACTTCCGTGATTTTACATTCTTTTATTTCTTCCTCTGTAAAAGTTAAATTCTCCCGGATAGACTTGATTATTTTTAAGTTGAGGAAACTCCCAGACTTAGGTAAAATATTTTCAATTAAAATTCTATCTTGTATAGTTAAATTCATATTATCTTTCCTTTCTTCTTTCTTTATATTTTAAGCATTTTCAGAATCCCAATATCTGAGATACCTTGCTACATACCCGGATCCTTCATCAACTAAAATCCGGATACTTCCATTTGACTCGGCTGCTCCGGTGGAGTTGTTATTGTAGATCATGTTTCCAGTTCCACAACCTCCCTTAAAAGCAAATGCATTTTTTACCGTAAGAATTGCTGTAGCATCCCCGTTGGCAACAATTGAATGAATGGCATGAGAAGTGACCGCTGCAATACTCGCTGAAGCTGCAATATATATTTCTGATTGACCCGCAAAATAAGTTCCCCCGGCAGGCAAAGCATCTGCAATCATGAGTTGACCATCTAAACCTACTCCAAGACCTGTAACACTTCCTAATGCAGATAATTCAAGAGATATCTGAGCACCCCTGGCAGTTCCTAATGCAGCAGTTCCGTATGTAGAGGCTCTTAAACATTCTCCACCTCCTCCGGCCCCAGATTGTTCAAATCTAAGATAAGCAAGTCTGTTATCCCCACTTTGAGCGGAATTTTTACATCGAAGTTCAACAAACTTGGAATCTGCTTCATCTGTGGTATTAGGTAAAAGAGCAGTTCCACTCCCCATTATAATCCCACTTGCAGAATCCCCAATTGTAGTCCCTTTAAATTTTAAAGACCCTGATTCCTCTATATCTAACCAAGTACTATATCCTCCTATAAAAGCTTCATTGCTCTGTAAAAGCCCATTGTTAAGGCTATTTCTCATCATTTCTCCAGCCATATATCCTCCTTAAAATAGAAAAAGCCGGATACCTTATGGAAGGCACCGGCTTCTTTTTTGATCACCCAAAATATAAATTATTTAATAAAATACTATACCTATCGGTATACAAAAGTAAAGACTTTTATCTTTTATTTCTTACTTTTTTTAATTATTTTTAAAAAAGTACTTTACTTTTATTAAAAAAGGTAGTATATTATAAATAAGATGATTAAATAAAGATCATCAATTTTGAGTTAAGGAGAGCGAATATGAAAATTAAAGCTAATGAGATTAAGAGTGAAACCATACAAGAAGCTATCAGAGAGATAGAAGAAAAATATGGTATTACCGGGGACAAAGCCGAGGCAATAGCCTCCCACATCGTGTATACAGATGAGGACTGGACCGATGAGGAATCGGAAGAAACAGAAAAAGAAATAGTTCCCTTAGAAAAGTTCGTGAAAATTGCAAGTGAATTTGACAACGCGAACTATTACACAGACAAGGGCTGGACAATCCCCAATGGAACCGGTCCGAGTGATGAAGCATATGGTAAGGCACTTATGCAAGATTATCTTGACAGTGAATATCAAACTTTGCAGGAATGGGAAAACCATCTTGACAATTCTCTCACGGAATCGAATGAATATTATGATATGTGGGAAGAATTATTCACTGAAGGTGAAGAAGAGCCGAAAGAAGATATAAAGAAATACAGTTATACAATTGAGAAAGATGAGAACGGTTACTTTGGCAATTGTGATCAGCTTGATGGGTGTTTCGCACAAGGAAACACAAAAGAAGAATTAAGAAAAAATATGGAAGATGTAATTACTCTGCATCTCGAGGACAGAGGAATTACATCAGAGACTATTCATTTCGAAGAAATAATGTGCGACGTAGAAAGCGTTATAGTATCAGAAGGTACCATAGAAAAAAATTAAAATCCACCATCCCCGGAGAGCAATAGCTAAGCTCTCCTATTTTACCCGGCCTCATTCGTTGAGTGGGGCTGAGCGAAATAAAGGAGAATGAATATGCAGACAAAAAAGGAAATGAAAGAATACACAAATTTAGGAGTAGAAACAGGCGTGAAAATATCTAATATAGTGTATTGGTTTTTCAATGCTACCAGAATTATTGCGGCATTTAAAAAAGCCAAATCATCGGAAACCGACATAGAGCGGGACCGGAGATGTCATAGTTAATAACACCCAGCACCCAGGGAAAGGGTAAAGGAATATGAGTATGAAAATAATTAAAAAAATTAGGGGGGTGATTAATTTTATTATAGATAATATAGGACCAGAGGAATATGAAAATAGCATGGAGTGGTGTTCTAAACATGATAAGTGTTATGAAGAAGCACGTAAAGAACATAACAGAGTCCAAATCTATATAAATAGGTCCAAAAGAATATAAAAATAAACCAATAACCGGGAGGATAATATGATTATTTTAGATAAATGCAAAGTGAAAACAAAAACAGCCAAATTTTCAGATGGAGATTTAATATATTTCACTTGTTGTTGTCCTAACTGTAATACGCATAATAGACTTAAATATAAAGGGAAATTTATTTGTCGCTTTTGTGGAAAATTGATTTCTATACAACGTATAAATTAAACCAATAGCCGGGAATAACCCCCGGCTTTTTTTAATCTTTCTCTGGTTTGTGATAATTACATATAAAGTCAAAGATTATCCACATAAGGTGTAAATTGATTCTTTTCTGAACACCTGTGGATTTCTGACAGATCTTTAAAATGATGTTTACAATTCCTGCAAGATTTAATTTCCTTCATCCTTTCTTATCACTCTCTTGTATGCTTTCACAACAGGTTTCTCTTTCTCAAATCTTTTTCTATTCTCCACAATCACATCAATTTTATCCGATGTTCCTACCAGTTCAATTGTTATTTTCCCATAAGGCACATTCTGGATTTCCTCTTTGATATAATTTAATAAATTCTCTGATACTTCTCTCATATATTTCCTCCCTTTTCTTGATCAATTTCTTTATCCATCTCATCAATCAATTCTGAATAATAAGGGGTTGCTCCACACCGGCATTGAATTTCTTCTCCGGGAATAGCTTTGGGCATTTTTCCTGTCCTGGGTTTCCAACTTATCTTTCCTTTTTCAATTTCTGATATTTCCGCATAGACATAATTATTATCCCATTTACATAATTTATTTTCCATTAACCAGTGAGAAGGATTTGCCTTGGGATATCTTCCCCCCGGTCTTCCCCTTACTCTCTCATCAAGAGCTGTCATCCATATGTATAGATTTAATCCGGCTTCAGTCATTCTTTTTTTAGTTATTTGACCGTTCAATTTCCCCACCTGGTCCCTGGCTATGAGTTTGGCTCTTTTCTTAGAAAATACTTTATGATCAATCCCTCTTATATCTTTCATTATCTCTTTATAAGACATTCCATTTCTAATTCCCCGATATACTGTTTCATTTATACTATTGATATAATCAGATGTTAAATCCTTGAAAAAATTAAAATTCTCCTCTGACCAGGCTTTGAAAACATCATCCCACCAACCATCATCAGTAAAATATTCAAATCCTAATATAGCAGAAGTGACTTTACCCCATTGCTTCTTATTAAAAGTGTAAACCGCTCCGGCTATAAGCAAAATGGTTTCCCAAACAATAGTACTTTCCGGAGTATCCCCATCAGCTCCAAGAAACTCTGTGGCTTTTTTCCTTAATGTGTTTAGTAATTCCCGTATTTCATCAATCCAAGAATCCTTTCTTATTTCATCATTCCTTTTTTTCTCTTCTATCCATTCAGAGAGATTCATTTGTAAATTAGCATTAACTATATCCACCAGAGGTTTCCTGATTAGTTTCATCATCTCTAAAAAATACCTGTTTTCTTGAGCTGTGGGATATAGCCAATTAGGGGATTTTAAATTTTTAGTTTTCTTCCGGTTTCCTGCTCCCATAGAACGTCTCTTAACTTTTAATGTTTCTTTAAAATTGATTGCATATTCATTAGACATAATTTAATTCCTTTTCTCTTTGGGTAATAAAACCACTTGCCATTTAAGAAATACAAATTCTCTCCACCCGTCAACTTTTAAAGTTTTGGGGACTCTCCGGCATATTTCCAACCATTTATCTTCTAATAGATATAGTATTTCTATTACCTGTTCTTTTGTGACTACTTGAGATTTGATTAAAGTATCCCCCTCCTCTTTGAGACAGGATAAAAGCCAAGTGGCCATTTTGTCTCTTCCCTCCTGGGAATTATCTTTCATTTTAAAACCTTTTAATTTTCTCACGTATTTATTTAATTGCATTTTCTTTCTCTCCTGGTTTTTTTATTTCTTCCTTTTCCGGCTCTTCCTTTTCCTACGGCATTTCTGGCCTACTTTCATATGATTCCGTTACTTCCGGAAATTGGGTTTCCTGAATAAATTGGGCGTCATATATTCCCAAATTTATATTAATGTTATAAGTCTCGGCTTTAAGTTTCCCTATCTCCGCCAATTCTTTTTCAGTCATTTGTACTAAAGGATTAAATTTAATCAAATGATCACCCGGAACTTTCTCCACCATAGCAATTAAATTAACTAATCTTTGAAGTAGGTGTTTCAATTCGTTCCTTTGCTTGGCTATAATCTTGTCATAATAATTATTCATGTCACTTTCTCCAGTGGCATTTAATCCAGCTGGAGCACGGCCAAATAATTTTGTCAATGGAATCCCTGTTACTCCGGATAAGAAAAGACATAGCATTTCCATCAATTTATCCAACCCTGCAACATTAGCGGAATCCCTGACATAGTTCTCCCCTTCATCCAGCAATACAGCATTGATAACCGATTTATACATATTGATTATTTCCATTCTCTGTATTACTTTGGATTCTTGACCAGTTGCTAATTTTTGGGCCAACCCCTTCAAGGTATATTTTCCAATTATGAATTCATATAATATATTCATAACGGCCTGAGAAGATCCGCCCAAATTCCTTAATTGATCCCAACAAGATTGAAGAACAGATGAGCCCCAATATTGTGTTTCTTGATCCACAGCCACAGTATTAGAGGAGGGAACCAACTCCCCAAAAAACTCCACTACTCTACTGCGATGAACTTTAAATTCCTTTTGAGATAATCCTAATCTAACAGTGTACACTTTAGGTTTTCCAAATTCTGAATTCATAGGATCTTCTTCAAACTCCGATGTAAATAAATCTATTTCAGTTCTATCCACAGGCTTCAACCATTCAATAGCAGATATCCTTTTTTCATTCAAGGGTTGATCCAATCCATTTCCATCTGCAGCTCCTATGATTATAATAGATCCTCCGTATAATCGTTGCCATTTGAGTGCTGCTGTATAGATAGATTCCGCTTTAATTGATTCTAATCTGGTTTGAATCTTATTATCGTTATCATTAGATATTTCAATCCATTTCCCAGTCATGTCCTCTGCAACTACATCAATCACGGTCCTGGGAAAACCCCCTCCCATATAAGCATTTCCCAATTCCTGATCAGTGAGAAAAATAGAAAAGTTAGCGTTTGTATACCGAGATTTGTCTTGAGCTTTTCCTAATCCCACTAATAAATTTTCCCAACCATCCTTTCTTTGAATAGAATTTCTCTTTCTTCTTCTTCTATTATTCATATTATATTTCCTCCTTTTAATTTTCCCATAATGCTTCTTCATATGCATTAGTGGTACTGAAACAATGCTGAACTAAACTTCCTGCGGAATCCGGACAATCATCTGGCTCCGTTCCTAACTCATAATCTATTATTTGCTCCATGTATTCATCATCTGTATCATTATCCCATTCAATGTCTTTATATCTATCATATAGATGAGTAGTAATTTTTACATGTTTATTCATTGGTTCCCAATAATCCTGAACATTCATTCCCCTATCAGATAATAAACTTGCAGTATATCCTTTATCTGTATTAGTTTCTACCCATATTTCATCACACCTTCTCTTCCTGTACTCGGCTTCAATTACATCCAACCAATCCTTTACATTTCCTGGAAAACATTTTCCATGAGCTTGAATCTTTCCCGGCTTGGATGGTATCTCTGCCATGAAAGTTAATCCACAAGTATCAATCCCATCAAATGCCGCATCTATATGGGCTTTAACTTTACGGATACTATATATCCATTTTCCATAAATAGGATCTGAAAAAAGTTTCCCATCTGCTGTGGTATGTTTCAATAAATAATTAGCTGCAAATAAACTTGGTGTGGTTTTTAATCTTTTTTCTTCAATCTGTTCTTCAGTAAGGATCTTACAATCATAGATATCAAATGTCATAGGAGGAGGAAGGATCGACCATGCATCATCTTTATGCCAAGGTGTTCCAATAAATCCAACTGATTTTCCAGTCTCAATAATATTGGTTCTTATTTCCCGGATTGTTTCTTTTGTTTTTTCTCTCTCAGATTTACTTATCCTATCTTTAAGAGTAACAAAGTCATCACATAAGATTTTATCATAATGTTTTCCAGTTATTCCGGTATCAATTCCCAGAGCATTGATACTTCCTTCTGGGGTAGAGGTTGTTTTGAAAGTGAATTCAAGTTTTCCTTCTCTTTGAATTTTAAAATTAGGATAAGTACCATGAGCAAATTTAAAAAGCTCCCTAATCTCTAGGAGTTTCATCAATTGCTTAATCATGTGTACTACTTCCGCAGCATCACTATATTTTTTTCTTATTAAAGCTATACGATCATCAGGATGAAATAATAACCACCACATAGCTCCTATGGCCATAATAGCTGTTGTCTTGTAAGAATCCCGGTGAGCTTGTAGGCATCTATCTACATCAGAATCCCAAATATAAAGCATCCATTCAGAATGTATTTGAGATAATCTTGTTTTACCAGCTATATGCCCAAGAAGGTGAGGTTGTTCCCGGAGGGACACTAAATGTTGATCTGTATAAATACCGCTCAACTATTGTTTTTTTAATTACTCCTTTATTCTATTTCAATTTCTTCTATTTCTTTTTTATTAACAGAAGACTTCAAATTATTATAAGCTGCTTTATAATAAAATATAGATCCTTCGTAATCCCTTTCAGATGCTTTTTGTTCTGCTATTCTAAAATGATCCCCGGCTATTTCTAAGGTTGAAGCGAGAGTATAAATTTTATACTTATCTCCCATATTTTTTAAAGTTTCTGCGCATATACATAAATCTAGACAACCATTCCCGCATTCCAAACAAAGATTTGTTATAAAATTATCAATCGTTATTGGTTTCATTCTTTATCTCCTTTTTTAAATAATATATTATATATTCTTAAAAGTAAAGCTTATTTTAAATCATCTGGATTTGGTGTTCCGTTATGTTCATAAAATATAGGAATATTCTTTTTTTTAGTTAAATAAATTTCTTGCCCCGCTCCTGGAGAATCCAACCAGCCTTCTATAGCAAATAAAGCATCACATCTGCTTAATATTTCTAAATCACACTGCATAAATAATTTATAATCCAAACTCTCATAAACAGCCCCATATATTTCATAATGGGAGTAATTCTTATGGGGGGTTATTACGCACCACCCAGCTGCTAATAACTTAATGGACACCTCTTCAGCCTTTCTTATATTATCATCAATCTCTGAATAAGTTTTGCCATTGTATTTACCAGCTACATAAATAATTTTCATATTATCCTCCTGACTTTACTTTTCCATAATTCTTCCTTCAAATTAGTTTCCATTCAATCCCCTCCTCTTTCATTCCAAATTTTCATTCCTTTTTCCCCTTATAAATTATAGGTTCCAAATCGTTTTTCAGATACAAAGGATGAATAGGACTTCTATCTTTATTCAACCCCAAACAATAACAGGGTTTCACCATATCAGATACCTCTTTCAATCGTCTCAACTCTGCTCTTCCCCCGCAAGCTATAATGGTTTTGTTACAAAATCTATTATGATCTTGAATAACCTGGTTATTGATAGGACCAATATAATTAATACTCTTATCCCTCAATAATTTCCTTGAATCCGTTTCTATCCAGGAATATAAATTACAGACATATAATCCATCATACCCCCATCTTTTAGAAAATCCAATAATTCTTCTAATAGTAGGATCGTCTTTTATATCATCGGCCGTGGAGGGATTAAGCATGATCCATAAAACTAAATTGGATCTATTACCAGGAGAAGTTTCTTTCCAGATCCTGGACAACCAATAACGGTAATTGTCTACTATCAAAGCTTTTCTTTCCATGTCCTGAATTAGATCGTCATTATTAACTTTGCTCATAAAGATCCTCCTTCATAGCTATAACTGTATTTTTCAATAGTCTTATTCCATCTAATCGGGATAGATTAGTGACCCACTGGAAATTGTTCAACATAGAATGAGGATCAACAAAAACAATTCCCATTCCAATCCTTTTTTTAGTCTCATAAAACTCCTGGATTTGATTTTCTATATTTTCTATTAACTTTGTTAAATCTTTCATTTATATATTACCTCCGATTTATTAAATTAACTTTTGCTATCATTTTTTACTCCTATGCCTTTTATTCTCAGGTTTCCGTCCACTCATCGAGGAAACCAATAAACCCCCCCAAATAATCAATTCGATAACCACTATAAAAATTAAAGTTCCCTGCATATTCGCCTCCTATATCGAATGGCCTATATAGTTCCCCTCCCAGGGTTTTATTTACGCCTTTTCCCTTGCTACCATTTCCTTCATTCTGCTTACAATTGGAGCTATATCGGCAGAAAGTTTCTCATTTATTTTTTTATGGGTTGATGCTATGTCCCCTATTCGTTTGAATATTTTCCCCATATACTTATCAATTTCTTTTCTTTTTATTGTCTCTTTCAGAATATCAGGTAGTGTACCTATTTCTTCAATTACTTCCTGCTGTATGTAATCATCTTGCTCATTCTTCACAATAGCTATCATAATGTTTCTCCTTCTTCCCTTACCGGGCTTGTCTGATTTGAACGTTTCAGATTATCAATTTCCTCATCGATATCTGTTACACTCATAACGTCCTCTGGCTCGCAACCCCTATAGATTGCTCCACACCTTGCACTTTCTTTCGCTGATTCCAAGTTGTCCGCACCAACTATAAATGTTTCATACTTTTTTATTTCAAGTGTTACTTCGTAATGGTTCATGATTTACTCCTTACCCTTAACCCTGGGCGCCGGGTAGTAAGCCGGGGAATTAAACCCCGGTAAACCGCTCTGACTATTCTTGCTATTTTATGTCAAGTTCAATTTTCTGGTTGTTGTCTTTGAGGTCGTTTTCAGTTCTTATCAATTTGTCAATAGTACCCCCTGCCCAGAATACCTCATCTGCGGTGTATTCGGTACCATATTGATTATTGATAATTTTTGCCTTTGTTTCAGCGCCTTTATAACCTGGAATTATAATCGCAAAAACTATAAACCAGATTATGGCAATAACAAGGAATAAACATCCGATCCATGTCAAAAAACTGTCCTCATCGCCATTCAATTTAAAGGACAAAATTATACAGGCAATTCCTGCGCCGATTAAAAAGATAATTCCTGCAACTCCTAAAACTATTAATGTTAACATATTCATTCTCCTTATTCTTACCGAAAACATGAATCCGGTAGTTTTTTGAGGAAATAGAAATCATACCCTATTTCCTCAATTTCTTTGATTGATAATATCTTTCCTTCTTCTGGTCGTTTTCTTAATTGAAAGACAACTCCTATATCATCCGTTCCCTGAACATAATTGACTCTATTACATTCAACCTCTACGCCGAGAAGTTTTGACATAATCTCAGCAGTGCTCTGATGCCCTACTGCAGAAAAAATCGAATCTACAAAACCGAGCTTAGCTTTAATCTCGCTGATGGAGGTTTTTCTTTTCGAGAAAAACCCTTCGGAAGTAATGATACTACAATTCATCCATACTATTTTCATTATTTTTCTCCCCTTTCGCATTTCTGACATAATCCGTTAAGGCCATATGATTTTTCTATACTTCCGCACTTTTCGCATTTTCTTGTTAAATAGTTTCCTGGGATAGAAACTATTTCCCCGGATTCAAGTTCAAGTTGAATCCAACCATCATACCGGTAGTTATCCCAGGCTATAAAAGTTTCCTCAAAAAATTGTACTTGTCTTGCTTTTCTTATCATACTCACTCTCCTTACCCTTAACCCTGGGCGCCGGGTAGTAAGCCGGGGAATTAAACCCCGGTAAACCGCTCTAACTATATTACAGACTCATACATTTTACTGAAATCTTTCCTGGTTTTTTCTATCGATTGATTCCAATGTAACGCACAACTAATAAGTGTTTTTTCTTCTGAAATAACCTCATTAAATTTAATTCCTGCATTAATGTTATCATCTTCTGTCCATACCGCAGATGAATTAACTCTCCACATTCTTGCATCTATTATTTGTTGTTTTTCTTTTGCAGTAAAAGACAAGCCTGTAAAAGTAATATCCTTTTCTACATCTTTTCTTGCTTCGTTTTCTGATAAATATCTCATAATTTCTCTCCTTATCTCGCTTAAAGCCCGTCGGCTATATTTCGCTCAGCCTCACACGCTGTATGAGGCCGGGTAAAATAGGAGAGCTTACGTATTGCTCTCCGGGATGATGGGTATTATATTGATTTAATTTTTCGTATAAATGTAATAGTGAGTCTATCAACACCGAAAAAAGTAATATGCTGACAAAACTCATCATTTCCAGGACATCCCCACCAATACATTAACTTTGATGTAGTCCAAGATTCGGGAATCAAACCTATAATAAACTCAATTATTGCTCTCATGCTTCTCTCCTTCTCGCTTAAAGCCCGTCGGCTATATTTCGCTCAGCCCCACTCAACGAATGAGGCCGGGTAAAATAGGAGAGCTTACGTATTGCTCTCCTGGGTGCTTAGAGCTTAACGCCCATTTTTTGACACCATGCAACCATTAGATCATCGTCGCCTGAATCAACTACTTGTTGTGCGCTTTCTCTAATTCTTTGCATGTTTTCAACCCGGTCGCCCTGGGCTATTTTTATATCACAAAGGGCAATAATTTTCCTGATTTGCCCCTCAACTATTGCACTAATTATTGTATTGTCTATCATCTTTGCTCTCCTCCGTAAAATTAGTATATAAGGTTTTTCTCTTAACCTCTAATACTAATATAAACCTTTTTTATAAAAAAGTAAAGTACTTTTTTAAAAATAATTAATTATTTTTTTGTTCCTCTTCTATTTCCTCTATAAATTCCGGGTCCACTGATATTAAAATAGTTCCATCAACTAATTGAATATCATATCTCTCAGACAATAAATGAGTTGGGGCATGAATAAAAATAATAGTTCCTTTTTCCAAATGAAAGTATTTTAAATCAGAAGAGTGTATTTTAACTTTAACTTTCATTCCAATTGATATATTTTCCGGCAACATAAAACCTCCTATATTTACTCATCATTACCTTTAAAGGTCGTGACTATCCCCTCTGTCATTAAAATTTCGTGAGTCCCGGAGGAGGTTGTAATATTTCCGTAAATGCAAGGCGCTTCATCCGCTGCTAATTTAATATTATAATCCAAGGCATTCTCTTCCTTCATTATCAATTTACCTGTTTTTGACCAAACATATACTTTCATTATTTTCCCTTCCTTTCTTTTTCAATAAACTTGTTCCAACCATTCAATTCTATTTTCTCTTTCACCCAAAATATTACTTGATTAGCAAATAAGGGGTTTTCAATCCTATCTATCAACTCCATAACATTCCAAGAGTACATTAAAGAAACACACAAACCCCCAATTACAATCCCCAAAACAAAAAAAGACCCTGTAAAAAAAGAGAATACCGGGGAAGATATTTCAACACATACGATATTATCAACCAATACTCCTATCTGCTTAAATATAATTGTTTGGGATAATGCATATATTCCTATACTCAATAAAATTAAAAACACCAATATAAATCTATTTCTTGTTTTGGGAATTATACTTTTATTCATCGTTTTCCTCCGGTTCAATTTCTACCAAACCATTAAGTAAAACAAACCTGTCGTAATTTTTTCTATGCTCACAATTTTCTATTCCTTTTTCTCCCATAGACATACATCCATCCCCCCACCTGATAGAGTAGGCACAACAAAACTTATTTTTACATTTAATCATCTTTCCCTTTCTCCTTTTTCTGCAGTATTTTTATTCATCACTTTCCTCCCTTATTATGAAATGGTATCATCTTCCTTCCCTCCTGGGTTAGGCCATTCTTCCTATTGAATATGTCTTCAATCCTTTTCCGGGACTCTTCTGGTAAGCTACTCCCCCCTTCTTTTCGATAGACATTAAACACATATTCCCACAAGGTCCGCAAGGATTCCGATCTTACTCCTAATTTATATTCAACTACTTTTACCCCTTCTTTCCACTTCTCCTCTATCCCATCAATAACAACAATCAAATCTTTATCTATCTCATCCAGTTCCTTTCTCTTCCCATCTTCGTGATAAAAATCACTTACCTTATAGAATGCTCTTTTATAATATGTGTCCAAAAGAAGTACTTCTAAACGCTCCCTATAGGGCTTGATAATAACTTCCATAAACCTCTTAATAGCTTCCTGTATTCTATCCCTGGACATAATCTCTGATGCTCTGCTATCAGCTATAGCATTAGTTTTTCCTTTATACCCGGCTTCATAATACGCCTTTCTTTGGTTAAATCCATTGGTACAATAGCCCGCTACATATCTAAACTCGCGTCCGTTAAGTTGTAGGTCTGATATATCTAATGGTATTAATTTTTTTGCTTCCGGTAAGGATAATATGTCTTTTTTCTTCTTTTTCTTAGGTTTTTTCTTTTCTATAGGGAGGTTTTCCAATGTTTTTACTCCTTTTCTCTCTATTTCTTTTAAATATACTATATTTTTATTCTAAAAGATAGTTTTTTCTATATAGGTAAATTAGGTTTTTGCTCCCTTTACATTTCATATTTTACTCCTCTTCCTCTTCTTTTACTTCAATCAAATCTTTCCAGTCTCTCCCGTAAGAATCAATCTCTTCTTCTTCTACGTATGAAATAAATTTTTCCCTTGCTTTTTCCCAGGACTCAGCCTCAACGGAATAATAACCACCCCACGTTACTGTAAATATTGCCATCGTTTTACTCCTTTACCTTTCCACTCAAATCATAATTAGTCAAATTCCTATCTATTTTTTCATAAAAATATAAAGCAATCGCTATTGTTTCCTTACTATTTATTTTTGTTTCTATCTTTTTACACATATCATTTAATTCTTTTAATATTTGTTTTTCCTGCCAATATAAACTTCTTCCTTTTATTTTAACAGCTATTTCTTCAATTTCTTCAATTTCCATTTGTATTCCTCCACTTAACCTTTTGCTTAACAATCGGATATTGATTTTTTCCCACTCATATATCCCTTCTCCTTTCATAAAAAGGGAAAGGGCTGAAAACTATACAGCCCTTTCCCTATATAATATATATTTTTAGATTATAGTAAAATAAAAACAATCTAACACCTCATTTTATAAGTCGGAGCTTTTACATACATTATATTATTCATGTCAGCAGGTCCATTATCACTAACTACCAGATTATTATATTTATTTAAATTTGTATTTCTGTCCAAAGAGTTATTATATTGGACATAAGAATTTCGATTCACTATATTACTCAAATTGTAATCAAATGAATCTTCCATAATTATATTAGTAGAGACGCCCTCCATATTATTGAAGAGCTTAACCACACCCATACAATCAATTCCCTCTTCACTATTGACCGTATCTGCTAATAGATTAGCGCTTAATAGCACAAACCCAATCAACAGAATCAGAAAAAGTATTTTTTTCATACTCTTTTCCTCCTCTTATTTATATTTCATAACCCATACAGGAAATGTTTTTATTCAATTTTCTCAAAAATCCTATTTAACCATTTGGATTCTCTGATGGAAATCGTTTCATTTAATCTCCTCTTTTTTTTTGTAATGCTTTTTAAAAATTTTGGTTCTTCTAGGTATAAAAAAACAAGACCCTTTTTCTTCGCTTCCCATATAGTTTTAATTTTATCGTTCCATTTATCTTTTGTTTCTTGACTTATCATTTTATAATAATCCCACTAATTTTCTTGCACACTTATAAGAACAAGTTGGAAATCTTCCTTGCATAACAGCTTCCTCTTCCTTTATTACTTTTTCACATTGTTCACATTCAACAGTCCCATCAAACTCAGTATAAAATTCTTTAATTCCATTTGAAGGAAATTGTAATTTTGATGGATCATATATATTCCCTTCCTTATCTACACACCACCAATGTTGTTCTTTTCTATCCCAAAGGGGTTCATAATAATATCCCCGGACTAAAGTATAATTTTCTTTATCAGCTAATTGTTGAGCCAATTCTTTACAATTACCCCGAAATTCTAAATAATTACTCATTCTCTTTCCTTTTCAATAGATAGCCAAGGAGGAGGAGTACTACTACCCCCCCCGGCTATATCTTTTTTAGATTCTTAGAATTAAAGTTTTATAATGGAATCCTCCTATATAATTTATTTTCTTACTAAACTGTCAACGACAGTTTAAATGATTTTATAAATATTTAAAAGCATAATTAATACTATCTATATGCTCAAATATTTTAAAAAGATCCTTTTATCTTTTCCCGTTCTTCCTCTGTAATAGAAGGTTTTAATTTCTCCATGATTATCTACCCCTTTACTATTTTTTGTAAATCTATTAAGCTAAAATTCTCTTGTGTCAATTGGGTACTTAAACAAGAAGGAATTTCAAACCCTACTCTTAACAAAGACTTTGCCATTTTTTGAAGATATAAATATTTCTCTCTCGGTGTATCCCCCGGTAAAAGTCTAATAATCACCTTTTCATATGATTCCATAGTTCTTTACTCCTTATTTTTCCTTAATCATAATATTTTCTTACACACTGTCTTATAATAGTGTATGCAAAATCAAAAATACCATCTGTTGAATTATTGATAATCATTTCATAAGTAATGCTATCAATAATATTATCTATAATATTTTTGATTCCTGTGATTTCTTCTTCATTTCTGTTATTTTCATAACTTTTATCATCTTCAATTGCATATTTGAACATATCAACAATATCTTCATTTGATACTGTTGTTTTCTCACCATCAAAATAACAAGTATTATTACTATATATTTTCCCGTTGAACTTTGTTATTGCCTTATATTCTTCTCTCTTCATAATCTCAATCCTCCGTAAAATTAGTATAAAAGGTTTTCTCTTAACCTCTAATACTAATATACTACCTTTCTTAATAAAAATAAAGTACTTTTTTAAAATAAATCAATTATTTTTATATATCATCTTCTTCTAAAGCTCTGGATATTTGGGGAAAAATAAATTGAATAGCTTCTAAAACATGCAAAGCACTCGGCGCTCTTTTCTTTTTATCCAATAAATCTAAAAATAGAATACTATATAGTTTCATTTTAGAAGATGTCATTTGATTTTTAAATTTTTTCATATTAAAAAAATATTCTTCTCCTCTCTCTCCCATTTTACCAATTCTATAAGTAACAGAAGATTTGCAAAGCTCAGATATTTCCTTAATATCAATTTCATACTTTTCTAATCCCTGATTTAAAGTCAATATGGGATTATTTTTTAATTCTTTTATTATTTTATCTATCAATTCTATAGATAATTCACACCATAATCTTTTCATTTTATTATCCTTTATAATGTTTACACCAAAATTTTCTGTCTGATAATTGCCCTCCATAAGAACAATATCCATTCTCCTCTTCAAAACAACTCCCGCAATTAAAACCCATTATTGAAGGAATTTTATAATAAGACCTAAAAAAATTATAAATCTTATTTTTCAATCTCACCCATATTGGTTTTTTCTTCATTCCCCTTTCTCCTCTCTTTTATTAAATAATTTTTGAAATGTTTCCCAATACATCATCACTAAAGGTTGTTTAAACGCCTTTTTATTATGAACTATTATCCAATCTGTTTGTGAAATTAAATTATTTTCCACCTGAGCAATAGTCGAACCTATGGAAAAACCTTCTGTATTTTTGCATTCTATTGTAAAAGGAAATCTCTTCAAAGCCTTTCCCCTCAAAATAACATCAACCCCAGCTTGTCCCATTTCCCTGGAATGAATAAGACATTGATCATCCTGTTGATCATAGGGAAAGTTTATCATTTCAGATATCTTTTTACATACCCATTTTTGCAATTCCCTTCCTTTAGCTTTTGCTGATGATGTTTTTATAGGTTTTAAAGCCCTTTTTAATTTTCTCATTATTTTTTTTCTTAATTCACAATTAGGTTTTATAAAAGGAGGACCAAGAAAAATATTTTGTATATACTCAATCTCCTTTTTTTCTAATATAATGGACTTGGACATAAAACCTCCTTATCAAATCTCTCCGATATCTCCGTAACTCCTACAAAAAAGAAAAAATAAATAACCCCTATTTTAATTAAACCTCTATCCACCATAATAGAGAGTTTACTCATAATTAAAATATGATTATTCCCTTCCGCTCTTAATGACAAATATATTTTCCATACTTCATAAATCTCTTCTTTTGTCACCAATAATGATTCCATTAAAGATGGATTTAATATTTCTTTTTTCGATTCGTTTTTATTTCCTGCTCTATCATTTCCCATTTTTCCCTCACTCTAAGCGTTAATTCTTTTTGGAGTCCTTCTGACTCTATATATTCAATAAGTTCATCCCTTGTCCGGGATATCCCAAACTTTTTTACAAATTGATCTTTATAATTTTTTTCAAACCACTCGGCCTGAACTTGTTTTTTATCATCCCCTTTCAGGGTACTCCTGGAAAACTTATTTTTAAATTCCTCAATTACTCCTATTTCCTCTGCAAACAACCTTAAACTTTTTATGGAGATATTTTCACTCCCTCCTTCCCAAACTATACTTTGAGATTTTTTCAATAAGTTTAAATCTTCTCCTCTCAAATCAAATAAAAAATCAAGATTAGATCCTATATTGTCCAAACCATAATCAAACAAAAGAGAAAAGGAACATTCCCGGAATGGCCTGGGGGTTTTACTTTTTTTTGCATGAGCCTTAACTATTACTCCAACAGCCCTTCCTTTTTTCTTAATTTTATAATATGAATTCAACCATAAAACTGTATGACAATAAAAATCCATAGCTCTTCCTCCAGCTCTGGATTGAGCTTTAAACATAGAATCTATTTTATCACGGATTTGAGAAATAATAATTAAAAAACCATTAGACTCTTCAATTAAATCAGCTATGGGAGGAAAAAATTCTTGGCTTAAAAACTTTGCTTTTCCCATCTGATAACTACCGTCTTTGAAATCTTTCCCTTTTTTAAAAGAATTATGACGATCATCCCCTCTCTTTTGTAATTCTTTAGAAGTTAATCCATCTAAAGAATCAACCACATAAATTCCGAATTCCCCTGGTTTAAGAGATTCAAAAAACATCCGGCAATTACTATAAAGATCCTCTACTGTTTTACTCCGAGTTTGTTTTTTTCTATCCAAAGGAAGTATTTCAAAACCATATAAAGATTGAGTATCAAAAGTAAATCCACTTTCACAATTATCAAATTTCCATTTTAATTCCTCTTTTAATTTATAACGAGCTGCTGCGAGTATTTCGCAAGCCAAAAAGGTTTTTCCGGAACTTTTATCCCCTACAATATTTATAATTTTTTGAATTGGATACCCATATCCCTCTCCCCCACCTACAACCAAATCCAATAAATCAGATCCTGAAGATAATCTCATTATTTCATTTTCCTTTTTTTCTTTCATTATTACTCCCTGTATACTTTTCATAATATTCATCAAACTCTTCTCTCTTAAAGACCACCGCATTTTTGAATTTTCTCCTTTCAATATTGGAAGAATTTAGAATTCTATAGATTTTAGCTACATGGACATTATATCGGACAGCTGTCTGTTGAACAGTTTCCCATTCTTCCCCTATATTAGCGCTATTCAACCATTTCAAAAGAAAAGGTTTAAAATACCTCCAATGAACCCCATCCATATCCTTTTCAGCGAATTTGTGAGTCAATCCCGCATATAAAATACCCGGCCGGGAAATATCCCGGCCATTTTCTTTACAAAGTTCAATTGCTTCTTTTGTTTTAATCCATTCCATTTCCATAATTTAATTTTCCTCTGATGCATCTGAACATTCATCCCAAATCTTACAAGTATCACATTCATCGTGTTTATCGCAATCTTTCCCAAATTTAAAACCTTTTGGGCATTCCTGAGATTTCCCTTTTTTCTTCTCCTCCGGTTCTTCCTTTTTACTAGATTTCTTTTTTACAAGTTCCTCTTCTTCCGGTTCATCATCATCGTCATCATCCTGTTTTTTCTTCTTCCCCACTTTTTCTTTTTTTACCGTTTTCTCTTCATCATCGTCATCATCCGGTTCTCCCAAATAAATTGCTTCAATTTCCGTATAGGTAAGAACTTCCATAATTTCATCAAAACTGATAGTATCTTCTACAATATCAACATCAAACTCCACTTCCCGGTCCTCAAACCTAAAAGATTTAAATTCCAGAAATTCCGACTTTCCCCTATTCCCCAGTATAGGTATAGAAGTCATACTTGCCCGGAAAGATATCACCTTTCCCTCTTCTATATCCGCAAAATCCAAAGTTTGCTTATCCCCGGATTCACTCCGGGCTTCTTCAATCAATTCTTTTTCAAATAGATAATGGGAAGTTGAAAAAACCATTAAACCAGCATCAATATTTCTTTCATTAACAACATTATAAAATACTCTCCGGGATGCCTTAAGAGCTTTGGCTTCCTTCTCTTTTCCCTTATCAGCAAACTCACTGGAAGCATCACACAAAGGGCATTTTTTACCGTAATTCTTTTTCAGACAAACAACATCCTTGTCCCCAGCTCCAACACTTCTATGAACCCAAATATCCATAACATAATCCCAATCACCAATTTCCATATCCCCTAATTTTACCAGAGGATGATTCTTAGATTTCACCACATAAGGAATAATATTGATTTTATTTTTTCCTTCTTTGGCCTTAAAAAACTTCACATCTGATTTAAAATTAAATACTCCTCCGGTATTACTCCCGGCAGTTTTCTCACTATGAGCATATCTTTTACCTAATCCTTTTCTTTTCTTTGCCATACTCTTATTTCCCCTCTTTCTTATTTAATTTTTTCCGAGCATCCATAGATGCCTCTGTATTCCCGTCTTTCCTCACTCCTACAGGTAATGAAAAATAATTATTCCCGTAAAGCTTCACCAAATTATCCAGATCTGCCCGTCTTTGTTGAAATGATTCCACCGCTGCTTCCAAATGATAAATAACTTTTTCCACCTGAACCAATTCATCATTTATCTTTACAATAGTTTCATGGGTTGTTAATAAAGCAGTCATGGAACTGATTGTAATTTTTACTCCTTCCGGAGTAATTCCTTTTTCATTGGTTGTAGATAAAATATCCAATTCTATTTTGGATGAAAAGAATTTTAGTCTATTTTTTAAAATCCCTTTTTCCGTTTTCATGTCAGCTAACTGAGTTGAATAATAATTATATAAATTGGGTTGATTTTCACATTCATCATCCAACTTATATTTATTTATTTTCAACTCGGCTTCTATATCTCTATTTGTCTTTTTTACTTTCTTCTTTTCCTCCTTATTTTCATCTGTCAATTTAAATTTAGATTCAATTGAATTATCTTCCAATTCTTCTTTCCCTTCTTTACTTAATCCTTGATCTTTTGTTTCCATAATTTAATTTATTCTCCTATAAAAAAAGTCTTATCCTCACAACGTAAGGAAAGGATTATAACCATCCTGTTAACATATCTCTTACTTGTTTGGTAATTGCAGTTTTACCCTGCTTGTCCAGATCTTTAAGGCATATTTCAACACCTTTTTTAATATCCCTATCACTTTCAGCCCCGTCAATAAGAACACACCCCTCATGATCATAACCTAAAGCATCAACCAATAATAATAATGCATCTGTTATTTTGTCCATAATTTCCTCCTATACTATTATAGATTTATATTATCAGAATTTACTATTCTGAGAAAAAAACTTGATAACAAGCCAATGTAATTCCCGGTTTTCCCATCTGATAAAAAGGCTCTGAAAAAAACTCCAAAGTCAAAGCAGCCCTTCTGTTTTCCTTCCCGGATAATAATGTAGCATTAGCATACCCCATAACTGCTCTTCTCACCTGTTCTGGATCTTCTGTAATACTTTTAATAATATTACAAGTATCCCCCCAGGAGGATTTATTGTTGACTAAACATCGACATAAATCCTTTACCTCTGCACTATTCTCTTCCAAATCAGAGGAAACTAATTTCATTGCTTTTTCTGGTCCCATTTCCAATACTTTTTCTAACCATACTAAAGCCTTTCTTGGTGAACCATCACTATTATCGGCTATCTCTTCCAATACCTCTTTATCCAACCCCCCTTCCTCTGCTTTATTGACTTTGTATAATAATTTATACAATTGAATAGGTTTTAAAGAGGAGAAAGTAAAAGAAGAACATCTATTTTTAAAAGCTTTTAATAATTTTTGAGGATCCGTGGTACATAGAAAAAAGTAAACATGTTCCGGGGTGTCCTCTAAAAGTTTTAACATAGCATTCTGCCAATCCTTAGTTGTCTGATGGCATTCATCAATTATAAACACCCAATATTCCCCGTCATTCGGGTAAGTTCTACATTGTTCAATAATCTGTCTTGCCGTATCTATTCCCCGATTATTGGAAGAATTTACTTCTACTGTAGAAAGTTCCCCAGCTCCTATCTTTTTTGCGCATATCCTGGCCACTGTGGTTTTTCCACATCCTGATTCCCCGGTAAAAAGATATACATGTGGACGGTCTTTTTTATCAAAGGTGTTTTGAAGACTTTCAAGCTCTTCTTTATTCCCTATCATTTGATCAAATTCTGTTGGTCTATACTTCCGATATAAATTCATTTTCTCTCCTTTCTTATTTTAAAAATCATTCCTTTGTCCATTCATTATTCTCCCTATTTACTCCTCTTTATTTTTAAAATAATTCCTAATTACTTGATGAATTCTTCTTCTTAATTCCAGATCATCAAAATTATCTTTATCCCCATAAATATCACAAATGGTTTGTCTATTCTTTTTATCCTCAAAAAAAACTTTTGATCCACCATTAGGATGTATATTAAAGTTTAGATTTTCAAATTTATATAAGTCTTTCATTATCACATACCTTTCGTTTTATATAATTATTGCCACGCTATATTTATAGAGCATTTCATTTGATCAGCTAATGGCTTAAGATATCCCGTTATAGTTGCCGCAAATTGTTTGTTTCCGCAAAACAAAGTAAAAGGAATATCAAAACAATGCCAACAACCCTCTTTTATTTTAATACTTACATTCTCTTGCCTTGTATCATTCATAATCCTTTTAAGCTCTTCCGGAAACTTAATATTTAATCTATTTTCTATTTTATCAATAGATAAATTCCCCATCATAATTGACATATTTCCTCTCCTTTCTTATTTTATTTATTCATCAAACCGCAATCTTCCATTTCACTCCAATCCCCATCTATAGCGGATCTTTTTTTTTCCAATTTTAAAGGTACAATAATCCATTTCCAGTGATCCCTTACTTTTCCAAGTCCCCATTCTGTCATCAATTCATCAAATAATTCCTCTTCCTCTTCATGAGCATTTCCTATTGCAGAATCATGGATTTGCCCTATAAAAAAACTTCTTTTAATCTTTCTTCTTTTCAATTCTTTATGAACATAAATCAAAGTCCATAATAAAACATGAAAAGCCGGGCCTTGGATTTGATAATTAATTATATCGTTTCTTCCCATCGGACCATAACAACGAAATCCAGTCATCAAATCTACGTATCCTTTTCTTTCGTAATTTTTAAAAGTTTTATTTTTCCATTCAGCAAATACAGGGAATTTTTCCCTCCATAATATATTTTCTACTTTTTCTACATGATGAGTAAAATCTCTTTCTGTTTTAATTCCTTTTTTCAATAAATGAGATTTTGTATAATCTGGTAAAACACCCCACATTTCCGGTCCTGCTTGTTCCCAATATCCTCCATAAAACTCCCGGAAAACAAATTGATTTTTAGCAATATATCTTTCTATTTTATCAATATCTTTTCCAGGTTTCAAAAATAATTCTTCCCCCATATCACGATGCATATCCTTAGTAGGATCGCAAACATAATCAATCAAATTAGGATCTTCCGTTCTACAAGCTGCCACTATTACTTCATGTTGACCATAATCCCATTCTATCAATCTACATCCTGGTCTTGGCTCTAAAAGAGACCTAATAATTTTTGTTGTTTGTTTTTCCCGGTGAGGAATATTTTGAGGGTTAGGATCACTTGCTGAAGATCGGAATGTAACAACCCCGTTCAAATTATAAAAAGGATATATTAAATTCCCTACTTTCTCTCTTTCAAATTGAGCCATATAAGTACCAACTATTTTTTCCCATTTTCTGTATTCCATAATTCTATCTACAAATGGATGATCTATATCAGATAAAGTTTCTTTATCTATTGATGGTTTTCCTCCTGAAGTTTTCTTTTTAGATTTTAAACCCATAATATCAAATAATAAATGAGGCAAATCTTTATTGGAAGTAAAAGAAAATGGTTTTTTTCCATCCCATTTCTCTACTTCCGGACTATCATAAATCCTTTTTGAAATTAAATTGGTTTTTCTTACTATTTTATTTTGCCAATATTCCATCTTTTCAGAATTGATTTGAATCCCTTTCAAATGAACCTCTGCCAAAACCTGGTCCCCTTCAGATAAAAAAAGAAATCCTTCCAAAAACTCTTTTTTTAATTTCACAGCTTGAATTTTATATAGCCAAAAAGTAAACAATGAGTCCAATCCATTATAATATAAAATATCCTCCTCTGGAGCTTCATCAATCCTATTAAAAGAATTCTTTGATTTAGGGTCTTCCCCCAACCTGACTTTTGTTATGTATTTATCTATTGAATTATCATATCCCAATATCCCAAAAACAGTATAAGTCAAAAATTTTAAAGATGTCTTTTTTTTATTATCCAAACAATGGGCTCCTATACTGGTACACCAAAAGGGTTTCCTTACATAATACCCATTTATAAATTTTGTCCAAATAGTTTCAAATCTTTTTGAATGAGCAGTTTTTATTATATTAGGGGACTTCAAAAACTTCTTCCAACTATTTCTAAAATCAACCCCTTCAAAAAAAGGAAATGCCCAAGCTCTTTCCCCATCGGATACAGAAGCATAATAAATTTTATGTCCTTCTCTCTGAGGTTTTATCCCGTCTGTTTCATAATCAAAAGCCAATGCCTTTCTATTTTTTCTCAAATCATCAATTATATTAGTAGCTTCTTCCTCTTCCTTAACTATTATAACTTTTTTAGAATAGTCTATAATTTCTATATCCTTTTTCATTTTTTCCACAAAAGACAATAAATGGTTTTTAAATATCTTTTTTAAAACTTTATCCCATTTAAATTTCTGTATATGATAAAATTCATATGTCACCCCTACCCAACTTTTAAATTCCTGGTCCGGGATACACTCTCCGATAAAATCATTAAATTTTACCTTTGATAATCTTCCAGACATCCGGTATCCTAAAAAACTATCATAAGCCGAGTGTCCCAAAAGAATAACTCCCTTGGGACTTAACTCATTAAAAGTACTCATGACATTTTTTCTACAAGCATTTATCTGAACAGGGGTAAAGGAATAGCCTTTTAAAAGTTTACACTTTATTGGGGGTATTTTCCAAAAATCCTTATCCAAATTAAAACCTAATTCTTCCAATAATAAACTTAATTCATTTTCAGAATTATTTAAAAAATCTGAAATTATAAGAATTTCCTTTTTTCCCTCTCCTCTATACATATTTCTATATGAATGATCTGAAGTTTTTAAACCACAATCCAAACAAGTATATTCTTTTCCTTTTTTATCATTGGTTTCAATTATCCCTAATTCTTCAAAAAAACCTTCCATTATTTCTCCCTTTCTTTATCACCTAAATAAATTCTACGTGTGCTTTTATAATAAGAAAATTCAGATAACCCCTTCACATTTATAAAATAACCTTTCCCACTTTTATAAACACTTTTAAAAGATAAAACTTGTTCCCTTTCATTCCATACAACAACTTGAGCATCCGTTTTATTATTAATAGTTGTTATAAACTCATTCCCTTTCACTGCAATAATTACAAAATTAAAATTATTATCAAAAGGATCTTTATAATCAGTTCCTTTTTTTAAACACTCCGTAAAATAATCAAATTTAATTAATTTTCCCATTATTTTTCCTTTGTGAACAAAGATGCAATATGAATAAACTTATCTCCGTGAAAGATAATCCGGGTTTTCCCTGAAGCAGTTTTCTTTATAAAAAACTTTGGTGATCGGCTTAAACCATAACTCAAAATAGATAAATCCAAATAAATAGAGAATGGTTCAAACTCCTCCTTTGGTCCTTTTTCCTCTCCCCAATCCACTCTTTCCGTAAATTTCCCTGTGGATCTTTCTGAATGGATCATTATATTTTCTTTAGAGAAAAGAATTTCCACTGACTCATTTCCATTTACATTCATGGATAATGAAAAAGCTCTATCCACGGCTTCTTTAATACTCATAGGCAATTCCCCGGATAAATCCCCTTTTTCCTGCTGATATTCGTTTATAAGAGACAATACTTTGTCATATGGATAATTATCCTCATTCAATTTCCGACAGGAAAAATAAACCTCTTCTGAGGATTCAAAAGATATCCAATTGGGGCTTACTCTATATTTTTTCAATCCCTGGATTTTTGATATTTCTATTACCGATAAATCAGAAACCCAAAAACAATCCATTTCACTATTGAGAGTAAAAAGATTCATTTTTCTTCCGTCAGTAGAAATCACTTTGTCCTCTTTGATGAAAACTCCAGAAAAAGCAATACCATTACAAGGAATTCTTACGCAATTCAAAGATGGTATGAAATCCTCCGGAAGTTCCTTCCATTCCCCTTTCTGGTTGTTTAAATCTAAAATAAAGGATGTAACAGAATCCTCTTTCATAGATAATTCAATTTTTGCTTTTCCGCATTTAATAACCCATAACTTTTCTTTCATGGATAACATGATTTTTTCTTCCGGGAGTTTGGAAATAATTTTATACAATTCATCCGCTTTTATCACTCCCTTTAATCCATTCATACTTTCTACTAATTTTACCGATACTGATATTGTACCATTATAAGTATGAACATATTCTCCATCAAATAGAAAAGTGTCGGCTCCTTCCAATAATAAATTGTCTTTAGTTTCTACTCCAGACAAACACTTTTTCAGAATTGAAATCATTTTAGATTTTTCAATTATCATATCTTTCCTCCATATATTTTATTTATTTCAATTGGGTTTAATTTTTCTTTGTATTTATACAAAGAAGATATTCCCAAAGATCCTCCGTCATTAACTAATTTCCCCGGCCTAATTGAGTTAATATACCGATAGAAAAGAACTCTACAAGTATCACTCAAACCTCTTCCTTCTGAATTATTAACTATACAATATCTAAAATTAACATATTTCCAATTTTCATCCCAACAAATAATTCCTTTTACTTCTTCTTGATTATTTTCAACCAATAATCTATTTTTTCCAAAACAAACATATTTTAAAAGTACTTCTGGGTCATATAATTCTTTTCCTTCAATACTATCTACCCACTTATCCAAAAAACAACCCCCTTTTAATCGGTCCTGGTCCCGATCTCCATAAGTAACATAAACATATAATTTCCCAAAATCCTCTCTACACCATTTTAGATTCTTCCTTGCCTTTTTCCATTTATTCCCAGATAAAGATATAAACTGAGAAGGATCATAAATAAATTCATAATCTAAAAAATTCAATTTAATATTTTCTTTAAAACAAATAGAATTTAAATTACTAAAACCCACATAAAAAGAAGAAGATAAAAAACGAATAGAATCTAAATCTATAACAGGTAACATTATATGGGATTTTGAAGAATCAAATATAATTATCACATTTTCTTCATCCCAATCTTCTATCCATCCAGCTTTTTCAAAATACTCCTCTGAACAATAAAAATTAGGAGGTATATTTCTTTTCTTCAACTCTCCTAAATATCTACTCATCTTTTTTCTCCTGTTTTACATTCAACTTAAAATTTTCATCCGGAGATGATGATGAATGTTCTTCATCCTGAAGAGACATAATAGCAATCTGTATAGAAACGTCTTTATTATGAAATGACCAAGCATGTGCCTTATCAATTCTAATAGTATATTCATCTTTAGGAATCTTTTTAAAACTTTCTTCTGGAATCACTGTAAACTTAGTACATGCCTGGTCAATAGCTCTACATATAATCTTAGCGTAACTATTTACATCCGAATGAATTGTAATAACATCCATAGAATATTGCGGATTTATTATTGTTTTCCAACTTTTAGGAAATTCAATTGCTTTTTCATTATAAAAAAGAAAGTAATCTTTGCCCGACATAATTAATTCATATGAACCAGTTTGAAAAGTATCAACACAACGATTTGTTAATGGGAATTGATAAGGGTCTTTTAATTGAAACTGGATTATACATTTCCCATCACTTGCCACAGCATATACTTTTTTATTATCAGAATCATCGAAAACATAAACATGTCTAAGTGCATCACGTCCTATATATTGATATGTAAAGTTTTTTAAAATTGTAAACTCTTTCTTTGTTAATTCAATCTTTGTTTTCATAATTTTAATCCTCTCTTAATATATTATAGATTCCAAATTCGTTCTTTTACGTCTTTTAAAGAAAAAATTATTTATTTTTCCCCCATCTATCTTTTTTCTCCCAATAATCCCAAATAATGACCATCATCTGTTTCATAAATAGGTAATAAAAATGTAATAGTAATAAGTTGAGAATTAAATTCTGTTCTTTTAAGATTCAATCTTCTTGCCAATTCTTTTTTAGAAATCATATTTTTTCCATTTTCTCTCTTATAATCTCTCATTACTTTTTTCCATTCCTCTACCCAATTATTCACCTTTCCACCTCATCATTATACCGGGAATCCAAATATGGACGGCCTATGCTTAGACATTGAAGAACCAAAGCCTGTCTATAATTCCTCCTGCCATCTCTCTCTGCTAATTGAGCAATCCTACAAGCACTCAATTTTTGATCTTCCAAATCTGAATTTATACTTACCATTTTAGAAGTATGAGCAATTTTTCGGATATCTTCCACAATAGTTTCCTCTGTGGCATCCTTCTTTGAGGCTCTTCTCCCAGCTTGAGATGCTGTTACCATAAGTATGTTTCTTTCTTGAGCAATTCTCCTAAGCTTTTTCCAAATATCATCTATTTGATGCCTGTATTCATTCCAGGATTTTGACGGGGCAATTATATCAGCATAATCAATAATTACCACATCCGGGATATATTCTTCATAATAATACATATTATCCAAATGGGCTTCAATATCCTCTACTGTAGCAGAATATGCCAATAATGGAATAATCTTAATTCCCCCGGACCTGAATTGTTTTCTAAAATGTTGCTGTAATTTTTTTATGTTTGGTAAATCAACCCCTTCCTTTTTTTCCTTTTTAAAAAGAACTTCCCATTTTGATTTTTCATCTTCCTCGTCTATTTTTGAAAAATATGGGATATTCAATTCCATAGATTTTCTAGATTGAGCTGTTAATGAAATCCATCCCCTTCTTATTATCTGATTTTCAGTCATTTCGAGAGTAAAAAAAACTACCTTAAAACCAAAATACATAGCTAATTGACCTACATACCATTGCCACCAGGTTTTCCCTCTCTTAGCAAATGCCAAAAATGCCGCCAAATCCCCTCTCATAAATGGGCCAATTATTTCTCCCAATACTCCAGGGAACGAAAACATATATTCTTCTTCCGATAGAAAAGCAGCGCATATTTTTCTATCATCCTTTAGTATAGATATTCCCTCTGTGGCACTGGATTCTACACGGGAAAAATTAGCAATCTCTGATTCGGCTCCTAAAGGATCGGAATCCAGCAAAGCGCTTTCCAATTTATTTTTTAATAAAAATATAGATCGTATTTTCAAGAAATGAATTGAATTTTTTATCACAAAATCTATATTCTGGATTTTCTTTTGTTTTTCCCAATCCTTTGATAATTGAAGTAAAAACTCTTTTACAATTTCCACTTCCTCTTCTTCTCTTATAAATTTACTTTTTCTGTTATAAATATCCTGGATATGTTTTTCAGGAGCTTCTTTAAATTCATTAAAATATTCTATTACCCATTCACTCACTAATCTTCCATAAATGGATTCAAAATATTTAGGCTTTACTACTGGAACAATCCTTCTTAAGAAATCGGAGTTTATAATCATATAGGTAATGATTTGACGTTCCTGAAATAAATCTATTCTTTTTCTTTTCATGATTCCAGTTCCCATATTTCATTATAAGATACTCTTTTTTTTCCTTGTTTCAATAAATGTCTTTTAAATCTATCCTCTTGGGCTTGCCAGTAGTCCGGGTCATTTTCACAACCGATGAAATCAAACCCCATATCATAACAGGCTATCCTCGATGATCCAGATCCAACGTGAGAATCAAATATTTTCCATCCGGGTTGAGCGTAGTTTTGCAATAGCCATTTGTAGAGGGCTATGGGTTTTTGCGTGGGGTGAATTCGTTTTTCTTTATTTTTCATGTTTTCTTGTAACAAACCATGCCATCTATATTTTAATTTTCTCGTAGCTGTTTCAAAAGAAGTCCATGCAAGTTCACAATCTGCCTGATCGCTATTTCCGTTGTCTTTGTCCCATACTATGAAACAAGATGTGTTCTTTAAATATTCAAGAAAATAATTTCCACCCCATATTATTTGATTTTTTGAAATTCTAAAGAGTTCGTCAAAGTACTTTTTATCTGGTATTTTTGAGTCATCAAAATTAGACATATAATATTGTTTTTCTATTATTGTTTTTTTGCTACCACTAAAATTGGTTTTTAATTCTCCCGTTATACCACCTCCCATTCCAATACCATACGGAGGATCAACCGGTGCCAAATCAAAAAACTTATCCGGTAGCGTCGACATATACTCCATATTGTCAACATAGTATACTTCACTCACCATCTTTTCATCTTCCCCTTTTCATGATTCCAGTTCCCATATTTCATTATAAGATACTCTTTCCCTACCCTGTTTTATCAAATGTCTTTGAAATCTATCCTCTTGAAAATCAAAAGGAATTTTTTCTATTTCACAACCTACAAAATCAAACCCCAAATCCCAACAAGCTATTCTCAAAGACCCAGATCCTACTCCAGGATCAAAAATAATTTGTCCCGGTTTTGCATCTAATTTTAAAAGCCAATAATATAATGCTACTGGTTTTTGACAACTATGTAATATCTTTTCCCCACGTTCAGAATCCTTAAAAGCTCCACACCATTGATGAGAAAAAATTCTCATAGCTCCTTTTTTAAAAGAAGTCCAAGCCATTTCCCCATCAGCAAAATAATTTCTTCCGGTTTTTTTATGCCAAATTCGGGGAGCAACGCATTTTCCCAAATAATCCAGAAAATAATTACCTCCCCAAATAATTACCTCTTTACATACTCTTTGAACCTCTTTAAAATAATACGGTCCAGGAGGATTATCATTTTCTGGAATCCAACTATTAAATCTTTTTTTTGCAAAACCAGTTAACTGTTGATTCATTCTTAACCCATACCATGGGTCACAAATTCCTAACCCATATGTGTTATCTCTACAACCCTTCATATGAATCATGCAATCAATAAAATAAGTTTCACTTATCATTCTTTACCTTATACTTTTATCAGTTTTTTTAATATGGAAGAATCAAAAAAATCCTTTTCTTCCCCGTCTAAAAAACTACTTAAAACATTATTCTTTTCTTGAATCATTTCTGCTATAGAAACATCAATCGTTCCATTTCCAACAAGATAATAAGCAAAAACCGCATCCGCTTCTTGTCCTATCCTATGTACCCTGTCCTCTGCTTGATCATGAGTTCCAGGATTCCAATCAAATTCTATAGTAACTGTTGCTGAAGCTACAGTCAAAGTTAATCCCTCCCCGGCTGCCCTTATCTGTCCGATAAATAATGGCACTTTCCCATTCTGAAATTTATCCACAGCTTTATCTCTATTTATCATTGAGACACTTCCATCTACAACTACACTATCCGAGAAAGAACTTTTTAAATCCTCTATTACCTTTCTATGATATGCAAACACAACCAATTTATTTTCAATAGATAGATATTCTTTTATCCAATCAATCACTGAATCTCTCTTGGCAATATATGCTAATTGTTTCAAATAACTTATTTTATTTTTTACATCTAATTTTTTTCTTTTTTCTTTACTCCACTCCAAAAACTCTTCTGAAGCTTTATTATAAACTTTCATCCCGGAAGAAGAACATTCCAAGGAAACTATTATTTTTGTCTTTTTAGGAAGGTCCAGAAGAACGTCTTTTTTAAACCTTCTTATCATCACGCTTTGAACTTTCTCCCTTAACTCCTCTATGTTTGTTGCCCCATTAAATTCCCAACCAAATCCATTACGTTTAGGGTCACAATATCTCATTTTATATTTCCATTCATTAGAAAATAATGTTTTGTTCAGAAGTTTTAAAGCAGTAAAAAACTCTTTTGGCCTATTTTTAATAGGAGTTCCTGACAAAAATATTTTATTTTTTATAGAAACAGCTAACTTTTTAAAAGCTTTGGTTTTAAAAGCTGTTGAATTAGAAATATGATGAATCTCATCTGCTATAACTATTTTTGATTTAATTTTCCGTAAAGTGTTCCACCAACCCTCTTCCAATAAAATCCTCTTGGTTTTTATTACCCCTTTTTTATTTTTTACTTTTTTTATTTCCCCTTTCCCTAAAATATCATAATTAATAATATAAATAGAAAAGGAAGAATGATTAAAACAATCCGTTTTTCTTCCAAACAAAACCTCTGAATCTTCTCCTAACCATTTTTTAATTTCCTTTTGCCAATTCAATTTTAATGAAGCCGGACAAACAATTATCACAGGCCTCAATTCAGGATGGATTTTCAAATATCCCAAAGCCTGTATTGTTTTTCCCAATCCCATTTCATCACCAATTAAAGCACTCCCATTTTTAATTTCTATAAATCTCACCCCCTCTTTCTGAAAAGGATAAAATCCTGACAAGGATTCTTCATCTATAATAATTTTCTGCTCTGGATTATCTCCTTTTTTCAATTTTTCATAAAGAAAAGTAACATCTTCATCAAAAACAAAACCCTTCTGAAATAAATAATCCAAATTTGATTTTAAAGGTAATACTTCCCAATATTTTTTTATTGGGTTAAATTCCCTATCCGGAAGAGGAAGATCTTGGACCTCTTTGAGAATCTCTCTCCACTTTTCTTGACTTTTAGAAAAAAACCGTACTACCAATACATCATTTTCCAAATAAACCTTTTTGGTTGTCATAATTTTAATTCCTTTCTTATATATTTCACCTCTTCCTCCGATCTTTCTCCTGGATCTTTTTCCCCTCCCAAATCAATTATCTCCGTAAAAATCCCAAAGGCACTCACAGATCGGGCATAATTCTCCGCTCTTTCCTGGGCTTCTTTTCCGGGATCAAATATAAAAAACACAGTGTTATATTTGGATAAAATTTTAATTTGATAATCTGTCATACCCGTTCCTAAAGTCGCAATAAAATTATCCCCAAACCTCCATACATCAGGAGCACCCTCCATTACAGCTATTCTTCCCCCCCGGCAATTATCCAAATTATAAAATATCTGTTTGGGGGAAATGATACTCAAATCATCTTTTAAAGTTTTATATCTCAACTTTGCTTTATTCGTATAATCCCTGCCTTGAAAAGAAACTAACCTATTGTTGAAATAGATAGGAATAATAATTCTATACTTCCATTCCCCTACAAAATTAGTTCCTAAAAGATTATACTTTTTCATTAAAAAATCAGAATCATAATTTTTATTTTTTAAATACTTTCTATGAGGATTTTTTAATTTCTCCCCTGGAAGATCTACTTTTAAAACTTCTTTCTTTTCTTTTTTGTTTAAAATATTCAAAACACGATTTCTTCCTGAATACTCTTTTACTATTTCTGATGCTTTATAATAATTTACCCCTAAAAGATTTTTTATGATTATTTCTAATCTTTTGGGTCCACATTTCCAACAATTATAATAAGCTTTGGAAATATTAAAACCTCCGTGATTAGAAGAATCTGAGCAAAAAGGACAACGAATGTTAACCCATCCGGGTTGCGTATTCGGACCTTCTACCCAATATATAATTTTATAATCTTTCACAAATGACAGAGCATCAAAACTCATAAGACAACCACCAAATCTCTACTTCCTTCCAGAATTTATTTACTTTCCCAATACTCCAATTATAGAGACCGTGAAAATATCTATAAGCCCCATGTACAGTGGGTTTTTTCTTCCCCCCATAACTCAAAATAAATCCAAGAATATTTTGAGCTTCCTCCGATAACTCTGTTGTAGCAGAATCGTAAAATTCTAAAGTTTTAATAAATCTATCTGTTATATCGGAAGGTAAATTATCAAATTGCCTATCGTCCCAATTATCTAAAAGATTATTTTTTAAACAATATTTATGTAAATCCTTTAAAGTCAAAAATAGATAAGTTGAAAAACTGGATTTTTCTTTTTCCCATTTATTCACGGCCTTTACAAATAGATAAAATGCTTGGGCTTCAGCTTCCTCATACTCTATCCTGTATTTTTGGGAGGCTATATGGGATGCTTTGTACACCATGTTTTTGTATTTTTCATAAAGGTTCTTCATTTACTCCTCCTCATCATATCCTAAATCCCAATCATCCTCCTCCCCTAACTCATCCACTTCAATAACAATCCCGCAAAAAGTACATTTTAATGTTTGGTCATCCCCGAACATTTCCAAATTATCTGTACCGCAACCAGGACACTTTTTCATAATTTATTCTCCTCTTATTTATTTACTTTTAATTCCTCAAACACTTTCCAATTTATTCTAAAATATTTATACCGAGTAACATCTTGAAAAATACGACCTGAAACTTTTTCAAATGATTCCAAGTTCCAATATCTGGTTGTTGTTTTGGATTTGGGATTAAACCGGAAATCTCCACCTGAACCTTCCGTAGTTATAATATTATTTTCCTTTTTTGAATAAATATCTTTCCCCACAAATGTCATAACATGATTCCATACTCCATAAACTGGATACCCATCTAAATCATACATCACATCCCCATTAACATCTTTTGCGGGAATGTCAACGAAAATTAGATCACCCATTTGAAGCGACGATTCGCTCATTGATAAAAGCCAGGGAGCTGCCATCATCCCTGGTACATTACGAGGAATAAGATTTATTCCTGTAACTTGCTTTAGGGCATACATAATACCACCGCAACAATCAAAACCCACCCAATTTCCATTCTTATCCAGGTTGTTTAATCCCTGATAAGTTTTCATTTGACCTCCCCCCAAGGCATAACGTCTGCCAATTTGTTTTTTCAATTCCTTTACAAATAATTTATTATTCATACTTTACTCTCCTTTTAATAATTTATTATTTCAATTTTAATAAAGGACACCACTTTGGGCGGTCCCTGTGTGGTTGGGATATTGGTTGTTTGTTCTTTCCTTTACAACGATAAGAAATATATTTTTTATCTAATTTTTCCAACCAATAACAAATTTTTGCTTCCTGTAATTCTTTACAAGAAATATATATACACCCCTCAATATTTTCCTGAGTGATTATAGTATCGATTCTATAGCTTTTCTTTTTAAGTTTTAAATGTTTATGTTTTTCTATTTGTTTCATTTAATACCCACCTCCAGTATATCTTGTTTTACACTTTCAATAGCATCCTTCATGTATAATTCATCAAAACATAACCGGGATTCTGGACCATCATTGCGCAGCATAACAGTATTCACTTCTATCCATCCTTTAGTAATATACAATTTTTTATTGCCGTAAATCCTTAATCCTGTTGGTTTTCTTTTACTTTTCAATTGAAAACAAATATTGATACATTCCGAATATTGGGCATAAGATCCTATACTCAATTTCAAAAACCTTATATGTCTATGATAAGGAAACCCCCATTCTGTGAATCCAAATATAGTGTATTTCTCATTTGGAATTAAATAATTACATTCCTCTCCTTCTTTTAATTCCTCTTTAATATTTCCTTTAATCAGTCTAAACATAATTTTTACTTCCTTCCTCTTCTATAATTCTTTTAATATCACTCTGAAATATCCAATTTTTTTCACTATTTTTAAATGATCTATTTTGTTTTGTTAACTTTAAACCCCAATATTTACATTCCGGGTATGGTAATGCAAGAATACAATAATTCATTTCTATTTTTTCAATTAAAATTCTTTGATAATGGTCCTCTATGATCTGTCCTACTTTATAAGGATTATTAGCAAAAGCATAATGCTTCCTTACCTGATTTCTCATATTATTCATAACATTATCAATCTTCTTCATTTCTTCGTTATATTCTTCTTTTGTCATAATTAATCCTCCCGGCTATTAATTTATAAAATTCCCCTACCCGCTATGGGAAGGGGTGCCTGTTTATGGTTAGTCATTCTCAAGTCTAAAATACCATGAATCTAAATTACCGCTATATTTAACATCTATTTTATTAATGTTTTTTACTGAATTAAATCTTTTATATAAACGTAAACAGGCAATTTCACTCCCATAAGCATAAATTATAGACGTGTCATGATTAGGAAGATCAATTGTAATGGCTGTTTTTGAATATTCCTGCCAAGTACTTCTAATTTTCTTTTTTTGTTCTGACTCACTCATTTTAATATTGCTCATAATTTTAATCCTCCGTAAAAAGTTTATAAGGTTTTTCTCTTAACCTCTAATACTAAGTTACTACTTTTTTATATAAAAGTAAAGTACTTTTTTATTTATTTTCCATTTCTTTTACCATTGAAACCAGCCCTTCTTTCTTTACGATAAAAACCTTATCTGAAACATCTTCCATTTCCTGATTATGAGTCACCATAATTATTTGAAGCTCCAATTTCTCACTTAATTTCTTCAAAATTTCCCCGGCTGAATGATGTAAATTCCGAGATAGAAACCGGAATGGCTCATCCAATATTATAACTCTATCAGTTTTCCCCAAACTCCAAACCGCAATCCGTAAAGCAAAAGCAGCCAAGTCCACAACTCCTCCCCCAGATGCATCAACAGGATCCACAGGAATTCCATTTTTCATAAAAACTAAAGACGCTTCTGTTTGTCCTCTTTTAATTTCAAAATTAACCTGAAAAACATATTCTCCAGGAAAACAAGAGTCTATTGCCAATTGAACAATATCCTCTATATGAAATTTTAAATTCTGCTGAGTATCCTTTGCTACTCTTTGAATAAATACTTGAGCTATTTCATAATCAACCTTAAATTGTTCCAATTTATTTTTTAATGCTTTTTTAAAATCTAATTGGGACAAAATAGATTTTCTAATTCCTATAGATTGCTCCAATTTTTTAGAATATTCTTTAATTTCCATTACACTTCATCCCAATCAGTTAACCCTTCAATTTTCTCTGACAAGGAAATCAGACGTGTTTCACATTGATCTATTTCTTTTTTTATCTCTTCTTTTTTCTTCTCCGCTTCTTCTACAGATGTGAATCCAAAATCCTTTTTCCATCTATCCTGGATAGATTCTATGGTTGTTTCTGCTTTGGTTTTTTTGATTTTCAAAGCTTCCACTTTTTCTTTGATTTCTTCATATCTCTCTAATGTCATTGTTTTACTCATTATTTTATCTCCTCTAATAATGTTTCAATTGTTGAATAAGAGGGACCAAGCTCCTCTTTATTTAGTTTCATTTCTCTTTCCAAATTCTCAATAAAATTCAAACTGATTTTTTCTCCGCTTTTCACAGATTCCACAAAAGCATCTATCCTATCATTTCTCTCATTTTCAACAGTAATATATTCATCAGTTACCATTTCCATTTTATCCGGGACATCTATGGTTTCAAATTCCCCGGTTTCTGTATCTACAATATAAACCACAGGTTGATAATTAATTTTATCAGAAGTTTGCCGAATTAAACAACCCGGATTCAATATCAAAGTCCCATCTATTTCCTTTGTCCAACTTGAATGATTATCCCCAGTAAAAATATATTTTGCTTTAGGAAATCTGTCCTTTAAATCCTGGGCTGTGACCGCTCCTCTTATATATGAGGGAATGGTTTTTTTATATGCTAAAATATGAATACCAACTATTTCCTCATTAGATCCTTCAGGTTCTTTATTCCAATGCCCAGCCATTCCAATTTCTGAAAAACTACGAATAAATTTGGAACCGTTTTTAGTCAATGCCCAAAGAGTTCCGAAAGAAGACCTATCTTTATTTTCAAAATTATGATAAGGAAAATCATGATTTCCCCCTAAAATATAGGTACTCATCCGTCCAGAATTAGAAATAAATAAAAAATAATTTATTAACACTGGTGAGATAATTGATTTATCTGCCCAATCCCCTACAACAACCACATGAGCTTTTTCTTTTTCTGCCAAAGCGTATAACCAAAATATAATTTCCTTTTGGGTTTCTATCCAATTTTCATCCAGGCGGCACCTGGGTTTTTCTTCCGTCAAATGCCAATCGGCAGAAATTAATAATTTCATTATTTTACCTCCTTTGAAGCAACTTCATTTAATTTGTTTTTTAATTCCTCTTGATCTATATTATCAAAAGCTTCTTTAAGTCTACTTACTAAAGGATAATAATTTTTCTCGCAAAAATCAATAAACTCATCAGACCAACAAAAAAGAATCTTCTTTTTTTTAGTTAAATTATTATAAGCTATTATTTTAATATAATCTTTCATTATTTTCCCCTCTTTCTTTCCCCGCATAACGGGCATACATCCGGAAATTGAGACTCCAATTCTTTTATCTCTTCCCCTATCTTTTCTATTTTTTCTTTATAATCAATATAATATTCAATATCCTCTAACACATCTTCATAAATATCCTCTTTTTCCTGTTTCTCTTTTAGAAGTATTTTAAACCCGGATAAAGTTTCTTGAATTACTGTTAAATCCTCTTTTTTTATAATATCTGAAGAAATAGAATGTTTTTCAATACTCTCCTCTAAAAAAGATAAATCCGCTCCCAAATTAGAATACTTCTGATTTAATTTTTCATATTCCTTCAAATATTCAAACCCTTTTTCCAAACCCACTTTTTTAATAATATCAACGCAATCAAAATACTTTTCCATTTCCTCTTTAATATTTTCATAAACTGGAGAAAGGGAAGATAGTTTAATATTTACTTTTTCCCATTTACCCATTACATTTTGAACTTTTTCCAAATCAATAAAATTTAATATCTCTTCCTGGTCTTTGTATATTTCTATATTTCCCGATAGATATAAACAATTTTCTTCCTGCTCCCCTTTCATTTTTTCTATTCTCTCGGCTTTGGTAATATATTTTGAAGCTTCTTCTATCCAATCCAATTTTAATAAACTTTCATCCAATTCTTCTATCAATTTTTCCGTAGCAATCAAATCAACTTTGGACTTCCTTTTTTTACTTTCAACTAAAGAAAGAATCTTATCTATAACATCCAACCGAATAGTTTTATTCAAAAACCTTGCTACCTCCCCGGAGGAGGAAGACAACAGAAAAGGAGAATCCATTTGTTTTTGAATATTCACCTCTGTAATGTTTAAAGCATTAACAACCTCTTCCGGCACATCTGTTCCAATTGCGGATAATTCTTTTCCATTTATAGAATATCCATTTATTCCAGGTTCTTTTTTCTCTCCCTTTTTCCTCCTTCTTTCCACTATACATTTATCTGTTTCAATTAACACAGAAGTAAAATCAATTGGTTCTCCGGTTTTCTCCTCTGCATTCCAATGAGATACAAATGAAATCCCCATTGGCCTGTTCGTAATTCCCCACAATAATGCCCGGAGTATCGCTGTTTTTCCATTATCTGAACTACCTATCAATGTGTTAATCCCCGGATGTAATATCAATTCAGAATATTTATGTGATTGATAATTGTTTATTTCAATTCTTTTGATCAAAATGGTATACCTCCTTCAAATGTACCGCAATAAAAATATCTATATGCTTTTTTTAAAGACTCAAATACAATTACTCTACTCTCTTTTGATTCGATCATTTTTTTAAATTTTCCGTTTCTTTTTAATAAATCTAAAAAAATATTTGTGGCAAATCTCCAACATAAAAATTCCTGATTATCGGTCACAATCAAATTAAAATCCTTATCTTCATATAACAAATGAATGGAATTAAATAGCCAATTAGAATTATTAAATTCCTCTCCATAACCTCTATCAAAATATATTTTTGAATAATGCCCTTCTTTTATTTTATCCCAATAAGTATAAGTTATTACTAAATCATAATCAGTAGTGTTAATAGTAGGAAGACCAAATGCCCTACTACCTGTAAATAAAGTTTTGTCATCATCCCCAGAAATAAAATCATCCAAATAATATCCCAAAGGGCTTTTCTTATCTATTTTCAATTTGCTTTCAGAATCACATGTCATTATTTCTTTTCTCCTCCCAATTGTTTTCAATCATATAATTCCTCCCCTTCAAATGGTTAATTAATTCTATTTTTTAATTCTTTATTTTCTATAGTCAATTCATCAATTTTATTTTTTAATTCCCATATCTTATCATTATGATCTGTATGCAATTCATTAATCTCTTCCTCATAATCTTTTCTCAATTCAGATATGTTTTTTTCAAATATAGCTTCCTGTTTATTTACAATTTTTTCAATTATTTCTTTTTCTATAAAATTATAAAGTTCTTCCCCGATATCTAAATTCCAACCCCATCTATTTCTTTTTTTTAAGATTTCCCGAACCTTATCCTTCAAAGCTTCTTTTATCTCTCTTTTCTCAAAATAATCTAAACTATAGTCACACATTCTTTTTTCCTTCCTTTTTCAAAAACATACTCACTGCTAAACCCAAAGAAGCAATGATATCTATAAAAATAGCTGGGAAAGTCGACAACCAAAACTGAATAAAAACAGGTTCTATTTTCAATATAGTAGAAACCCAAACATAAAAAGAAGCGCTTTGGATTTCTGTTTCCTCCGACATTCCCACTTCCGTTACTTCCTGAGAATTAAATTTTTTTATTTCCTTTCTTTTTTCATCTAATAATTTATACAAAGAATTTAATTCTTTTTCCTCTATTTTCATCTTCTTATAAGCATCATTATACTCTTTTATAAATTCCTCTTTTTTTTCCATATCAAAAGAATTTAAAATATCATTAGCTGCTTCCAAAGTCTCTTCCTTCCTAATTATTCTTTTTTCCAAACCCCTCTCTTCTTTATTATAGATTTCAGATTCACTTTTTTTCTTAATTACTTCAAAATTATTACTTTTATTTTCATTCTCATTTTTTATCCTCTGATTATATTGACCAGCCACAGTAGAAGTCATAGAAAAAACTATCACCACCAACCATAAAATAATAAAGGTACTTAAGGAAAAAGCTAAAATTACCGGAAGAGTTTCATTCAACCAAATCCCGGTATAATATATACTCAAAACAGATGCTCCTATTCCTATAATTCCCATACAAATTCTGATTAAAAAAATTATAAAAGGAGATATAAAAGAAATCTCTTTTTCCTCTTTCTTCTCCTCCTCCGGAATAACCGGAATTTCCAACTTCTTTTCCTCTACCTGGTAATTAGCATAATTCCGTTTTAAAAATCCCCGCTCCTGAAGGGTCCGGTAATACAAAAAAGCTTTATCCTTCCCATACTTAAATTTATCAGTTACCAAAGACATAGAAGGGACTTTATGAAACTTTTTAAAATAAGATATGATAAAAAGTTTTAATTCCTCTATTTCTTTTTCGTAGTTATCTTCTTTCATTTTCCAGACTCCCTTTTATGATATTCTAAAGCTTTTTGTAAACTTCTATCACTAATATCTAAAATAATATTATACTTTTCTCTCATATAAATTATAAATTTCTTCCAAGTAGCGTTATTCAATCCGAAATTCCCAATATTCCAAGTTTCCCAGGTATCAATAAACTCTTTATATTTATCCAAAAACTTTTTAATATTCCCACAAACTCCATTCCAATCCCCAGATTCATAAATATGATATATATTATAACCTTCTTTTATTTTCTCATACCAATTTTCAATTTCAATAGCTTTTTTCCAAAATAAATTTAAATTAGTCCATTCTTTTTTTAACATTTTTCGAGAAATAAAAAGATCCATAGTCTCTTCTGAAAAATCTATTTCTTCCACATCTTTATCTTCTTCTTTCTTAAAACGATAATTTATACTTTTAGGGTGATTAAATAAACAGTATAGAAACCATGATTTTTTTGTCCTTGGATTATACAACCAATCCTCTATACTCTTTGTCATTTTAGATTTATCATATGGCCAATTCCCCTCTTTCCTCATCTTCCCAAACCGGGTGGCTGCTTTGACTAAACAGGATTCTAATTTTCCCGTAAGAATATCCCCATTTAACTCAGTTAAGTTTATTTTGTTCTTAGATAACCATTCATGGTCCAATACATATTCCCTCTCTATAAACCCGGATTGTAAACACTCTATGAACTGAACGGATTTGAGGACCGTGGCTGATGGTAGTTTGGTCCCGATCGGGAGGAGGGTTGAAAAGTTTCCCTTTTCCTTTACTATACTTAATATTTTTTTTATAGAGATACTTATATTTTTAATAGATGAGGAATTTTCCTTTTCTTTTGAAAAGGCTTCTTCTTTATCTTCTTTATAATTACTATTTTCTAATAAAAGAATATCTTCTAATGGTTTAGTTTTTTCGATAACGGTTTTACCGTTAAAGGTTTTACCGGGAACGGTTTTTACAGACATTTCTATAACATTATCAGGAGTAAAAACAAGTTTTTTACCTTTAAATTTTCCTTTTTCCTTTTCCTCTATTATTTCAATCATCTGTAATTTTTCTAATATTTTTAATCCTGATGGAATCCATTCTTTAGATAATCCGGAATATGTGGAAATGGAATTTGTATAATATTTAATGTCTTTTCCATTAAAATCACTATCCATTTCTGATATAGTGAGATATAAATTCCTTAATTTGGATAATTCTAATTTTTTGAAGTTTCTTCTTAATAGTCTTAAAATTTTTTTTTCTTGCCAACAAAAAGGTTGTTTTCTAATACTTCTCATTTATATTATTCCTTTCTTTACATATAATTTATTTCCAATAATAACAGCATTTATTTTAATTTTCTTATTTTGAGTTTTATTTTTTATCTTGGTTATATATTTATAATTAGAGTCGTCTATTGTTTGGTTATACTTTGGGGTATATTTAAATATATATTTAGCTTCTTCTTCATTTAATAAGTTTTGATCTTCTATTGATAAAAAAGTATAAGAATCAAATATTTTTTTACCCTCTGAAACATGAAAATTTATCCTGGACATCATATTTACACTTTTACCTACATAAACAACTACATCTTTATATAATAAAAAATAAATTCCAGAAACCATTTTTTTACTAATTTTTTTTGACTGTTCTCTTATTTTTTCTATTTCCATAAAAACCCCAATAAAAAAGGATATTTACTGGCACACCCGGAAAGGTTCAAGATTAGGCAAGGTTAATCTTTTGCACCAGTAAATATCCTAAGATATCCTTGCCAAGGATTGTAGTGATTGTTTCCGCAATCAGACAATTAAACTATATACTACTCTCCTTTAAAAGTAAAGGAAAAAATAAAAAAATAAAAGCCAGGAGCTGAGAATAACTCTCGGCAAAATAAGGATTGAAATTCCAGTTTTAGAAAAGATCTGGAAACTCTTTTATATTTCTTCTTTTTCTACCCAATCCGGGTGATAAGACTCTGTATTATTTGAAATATATTTTCCACATCCTTTCCACATAAAAATCAGAAAAGGAGGAAAAATTTCATGATAATAATTTCCTTCAGAATCTGAATCATACCCAGACTTTTTTAAAATTTTTTTTATGTCTTTTTCAGATTTTAACTTCCATCTGTACTCAGGGGGTTTTATATTTCCTTGCCCAATTTGCGAATATAAAAAGTCTTTTAACATATCGCATATTTCTCCTTCTTTTTTATATTCGCAATAAAAACCATCTGGGCCTATATAAGGACTTTTTTCACACCCCTCACAAAAATAAAATACTGCTTGTTGTTTGGTTATTGGTTCCATAATATTTTCCTTTCTCCTTTAAAATAATTTATTTAATATCTTTAAAAATACTTTTTGCAGCCCATATGCCATTAGATGTATTTTTTCTTTGCCAAGTTCCTAAACTTGGAGTCCACCAGAAGGCATGTTGTTTCAATTTATTCCTCATATCCTCATCTGGTTTTTCATCAAAAAATATTTGGACTCTTTCCAGGGCTGTATTATTAACAATTTTTATTCCTGGTTTTTGATCAATGATATGAATAGAAAAATCACCGCTTTCAACCCGGTCCTGAATAATTTCTTTTTTCTTTATCCTATTTATTCTCTTCCTTATTTCTCCGATAATAGAATAATTACAGAGAAGTTCAAGGGCTTTATGCTCTGAATCTAATTTTTTTTGATTGCTTCTTACTGGAAAATTAGCAGATCCGGTAATCATAGTAGACATACACCTTGACTTTTTATTTAACCATTCAATATATATCTTATGATAATAGTCGAAGCATCCCTGGATTATTTCTTTATTTTCTTCATTGTATAATCCCGCATCTTTCACTGCCTGGATACTGTTATTACAATCTAATTGATAAGATTCGATAATTGAACCAGCTCTTTTTTCAGGATCAAAACTTGTCCCTATATGTGCCTGTCTTGCGGTTTCATACAGTATTTCTTTTATGTTTATCATATTCTTTTTCTCTCCTCCGGTCATTCTATTTTCCCTTAACCCTGGGCGCTAGGTAGTAATACAACCAGCCGGGGAATTAAACCCCAGTGGACCGTGCTGACTCTTCTGATTCTTCGTCTTCGTCGAGATGCACAGTATCATACTGCTCTTCATAGCAATAGTTGCATAGAATTCCATAGTCATCACCACGGAATTTTGCATCGCCTTTTTCTCCCCCACATGTTTCACATATCATTACTTATTCTCCTTACCCTTAACCCTGGGCGCTGGGTATTATGTTTTAATGGCCATAGCCTTTTTCTCCAAATTCAGGTCTTAAATTAATTATAGCATTTTTACATCTGAATAATTTCTTATCGTCGTGGAAATAGTGCAATTTTCCACTTCTTATGTTAACACAATTATAAACTTGACTTTTCTTTTTCCCCAAGGGAATTTCTACGGTTTCAATTTTCATGAAAGTTTCCACGGATGTCTTGAAATCTTCAATTTCAAATATTTCGCAAATATTTAATTCCCCAAAATAATCACAAACTGTATACCAGAATTCATTTATAATTTTCATGCTTTATCTCTCCTCTACCCTTAACCCTGGGTGCCGGGTGTTATTTTATTTGCACATTTAGGGCATAAATCTTTATTTTTTTTTCTTATCCAGCCTTTTTTCTTTGCGTTTTTTATTGTTTCAATCATATTATGTCCTGTCATGTCTTCTGTCCATTCTGAACAATTATCGCACCATATTGTATATGTTTTATTTATCATTTCAGCCTTTACTCTCCTTGCCCTTAACCCTGGGTGGTGGGTGTTTCTTCATCACGAAAAGCATATAATACACCCTGTAAAAATCCAAGAATAAATAAAAAATCATCACTTTGCATGATATGTGTTTGCCCGCAAAAAATATCATAATTAGGTCCGGAATTTACTTTTTCAACATAAAAGTATTTTCCGGTTTCTCTCCCTATCGTAATACAAATATTTTCTGCTCGAACTAAAAATTGCTCTTTTGTTAGTTCTCTCATACTCACTCTCCTTACCCTTAACCCTGGGCGCTGGGTAATACAGCCAGCCGGGGAATTAAACCCCGGCGAACCGCTCTGACTATTCTGATTCTCCCTCTCCTTCTGATTCTCGTATTTCCTGCATTTTTTCGTATTCAAATAATACAATATTTTTCCTACACATATCTAAAGCTTCTTTTTTATCTTTCCCATCTCCGGTAATTCCTGATGAAATATGAGTACATTGAATGAAATTGGGGTATGGGAAATTATTGATCGATTTATATTTGTATTTCATGCTTTATCTCTCCTCTCCTCTGCCCTTGACCCTGGGTGGTGGGTGTTTCTTCCCTATCTATATTGAGATAGATCTCAAATTTTGAATCGTTTCCGCAATCATCACAACCTATAATTGCAATATCAGATAATCTTACGGACCCAGTTTTAAGTAATCGTTTAATTTCTTTTTCTGTTATATCTAAGTTATAAGCTTCCATGCTTCACTCTCCTCTACCCTACCCTGGGCGCTGGGTAATATCTTATTATATTAAAAACTATTAGGACCGTATTCCAATATATAATTAACTCCCTTTTCCTTGAACAGTTCTATTTCTTCGTACATTTCTTCACATGGTTCACATATTTTTTTATCATTTCCCATAGGAGCTACTTCTCCACATTCTTCACATTTAGCATATTTCATGATTCTCTCCTTACAAATTATTATGAAAATCTCCGGTCCCGCTCTATGTCGGTTTCCGGCGACTGTTTTTCTTGTTTTGGAATATATACGAAAAATAGAAAATACAATCTATTATCACTTTCTATTTTTTCAAGTTCGGTCATTCTTGTCTTCATAGCTCTCTCCTTACCCTTAAACCTGGGTGGTGGGTTTCATTTTTGTTCCATAGGAATGGAAATTTTATCTATTTTATAAACTGCTCCTGGAAGAGAAAGACATAAAGATGTTCTACCTTTTGCCATATCAGGAATAAATTCTTTTTCTAAATATTCATAGACATCTTCTTCAGAGGTTCCACGAGTAGTAAAACAAAACTCTTTTTCTTTACCTTTATATGTTCTTATAATGTATACTCTATAATTCTTCATAATCTCTCCTTTCCTTTAAACCTGGGTGGTGTGGGTATTATATTGATTTAATTTTTCGTATAAATGTAATAGTGAGTCTATCAACACCGAAAAAAGTAATATGCTGACAAAACTCATCATTTCCAGGACATCCCCACCAATACATTAACTTTGATGTA